>JAEEGK010001212.1_pt1 | contig 64789 bp, 61 predicted proteins | sample 8958771 | NCBI WGS metagenome assembly JAEEGK01 (sample SAMN16246547, study PRJNA631951) | gut metagenome | biome: gut microbiome; feature: rumen; material: SC-attached | host: Bos | place: Iran: Karaj | collected 2018-10 | reverse complement strand
ATCCAGCCATTTGTACAGGGTTTTAACATCATGGTAATACGGTTTTTAAGTTGCGCGTGCTGGAAGCCGCTGGCCAGGGAGAAACGCTGTTCCCCCACGGCTTTCCGAACAAGCAGAAGTTGATATTGTGTTGCATCGATGCCTTGATTGATAACGCCTTCGTCGGCCTCGTATTCGTGCAGGAGGCCCAGTTCGGTGCGTGCCATCCATACCAGCGGATTCCACCACCAGACAATCTGGAAGGCGCGGAAAAGGAAAAGGTCCAGATAGTGGCGGCACTTTACATGCATGACCTCGTGCCGGAAGATGGCCGGATTCTCCTCCAGGTCTTTCCGGCCGATGTAAACCGTCTTCCCGTACGTGAAGGAAGGAATGTCCTCTTCCAGGACAACGGTGTCGATGCCTTCCAACCGCTGCCGGACGCCGCCGGAGGTCTTCCGGCGCAGTTTCCGTGCGCTGGACAGGGTGTGGCCGATGATGACCGCCGCTCCTGCGGCGTACAGTAGCAGGACGGCTTCGGGCCAAGAGGCGGTGGATGCGCTGTCGGCATCGGCCTTCTCTTCTACTGCGGTCATCGTCAGGGGGCCGGCCGCCGTCGTCACGGGCGCCGTGCGTACTTTCAGCAGCGGAAGGAGGGCGCAGGTGAGCGAGCCTGCCAGCAGAGCCACCCGGTTGAAGCGGAAGAAGGTGGTGCGCCGCATCACCAGCATGTAGAAAGCATAGAAGAGGCCCAGATACAGGCCGCTGCGCCCTATATATAAAAGGAATTCGTTCATGACTTCTTGTTTTCAATGGAGGCGATGAGGGCTTTGAGCTCATCCAACTCAATCTTGTCCTCTTCTACGAACTGCGACACCAGCGAAGTGTAGGAGTTGTTGTAGTATTGGGCGACGACTTCGGATACGGTATTCCCCCGGTAGGCGCGCTCGCTTATTTTCACCTTATACCGGAACGAGTTGGCCATCGGCTCGCGCTCCAGGAATCCTTTTTCTTCCAGGAATTTGACCAGGGTGGCTACGGTATTGTAGTGCGGCTTGGGTTCGGGGATATAGCCGATCAGGTCCCTGATGAACATGCTCCCGTGTTTCCAGAAGATGTTCATCAGCATTTCTTCCTTGGCTGTCAGTTTCTGTTTCATCTTATTTGCAGTTTGTCTGCAGCAAATATAGATGTTATTTTTCATATCTCCTAATCTTTTTAGGAGTTTTCCGTAAAATATTAGGAATGGAGTGCAAAAAAATTGTCAGCCGTCTGGCTGACAATCTTTTGAGCGAGATACGAGTCTCGAACTCGCGACCTTCGGCTTGGGAAGCCAACGCTCTACCAACTGAGCTAATCTCGCATTGAGGACTACAAATATAACACTTTTTTCTTAACTTTGCGGAAATTTTGAAACAGATGTCTATTCAGAAACCTTCCATACCTAAAGGTACGCGTGACTTCGGCCAGAAAGAGATGGCCCGCCGCAACTATATTTTCAACACCATCCGCGACGTGTTCCGCACGTACGGCTACCAGGAAATCCAGACGCCTGCCCAGGAGAACCTCTCTACGCTCATGGGAAAGTACGGCGAAGAAGGGGACAAACTTCTTTTCCGTATCCTCAATTCCGGCGATGCCTTTGCCGATGTGGATTTCCAGAAGCCCCTGGTGTCCCAGGTATGTGAGAAGGGCCTCCGCTACGACCTTACGGTGCCTTTCGCCCGTTACGTTGTCCAGCACCAGAACGAGATTTCCTTCCCGTTCAAGCGTTTCCAGATCCAGCCTGTCTGGCGGGCCGACCGTCCCCAGAAGGGCCGCTACCGCGAATTTTATCAGTGTGACGTGGATGTGATTGGCAGCCGCAGCCAGGTGAATGAACTGGAGCTGGTGCAGATGGTGGACGCCGTCTTCGGGAAACTGGGCGTGCGCGTAGCCATCAAAATCAACAACCGGAAGGTCCTCACGGGTTTCGCCGAGATTGCCGGCGCTCCCGACAAGGTGGTGGACATCACCGTCGCCATCGACAAACTGGACAAGATCGGCCTCGACAATGTGAAGGCTGAGATGGCCGAGAAAGGCCTGTCGGCCGATGGCATCGCCGTCATCGAGCAGATCCTTTCCCTCAGCGGAAGCTTCGAGGAGAAGCTCGCGGCCATGCGTGGTCTCTTCAATGGCGGCAGCGCTTCTGCCGTGGTTTCCGAGATCGGCCTGAAGGGCCTCGATGAGCTCGAGGAACTCTTCGGCCTGATCGGCGCCGCAGGCGTATCGGCCCCTGTGGAGATGGATCTTTCCCTGGCCCGTGGCCTTAATTATTATACGGGCGCTATCTTCGAGGTGAAGGCGCTGGACTGGGAGATCGGCTCCATCTGCGGTGGCGGTCGCTACGACAACCTCACTGGCATCTTCGGCCTGCCGGACCTCTCCGGCGTAGGCATCTCCTTCGGCGCGGACCGCATTTATGACGTCCTCACGGGCCTGGACCTCTATCCCGCCGGCCTGGAAAGCGCCACCACGCTCCTCTTCGCCGTCATGGGGGCCGATGAACTCCGCTACGTGCTGCCCGTCGCCAAGTCTCTCCGCGAGGCGGGTGTGGCCGTGGAAGTCTATCCGGAGCCGTCCAAACTGAAGAAGCAGTTCGACTATGCCGACAAGAAAACCATTCCGTTCATCTCCATCAACGGATCCAACGAAATTGAGGCCGGCACGGTGAATATCAAGAATCTGGTTTCCGGAGAACAGAAGGCTTTTGCTGCCTCCGACCTGTCCTCCATTCTGGAATTCTTGAAATAAATTTGGTAGTTTCGAAAAAACTCCTTACCTTTGCAATCCCAAATCGCGGAGTAGAGCAGTTGGTAGCTCGTCGGGCTCATAACCCGGAGGTCGTAGGTTCGAGTCCTGCCTCCGCTACTACAGAGGATAAATCGAAAGATTTGTCCTCTTTTTTGTGTTTGACTAGACCGATAAGTCCAGGCAATTATGCACATTTGATTGACCTTGAACCAGTTCCATTCAACGCCCTGTGGGGCTTCATTGGACCATATCTCGAACACGGCTTCTTTTGGGTTCGAGTGATCCGTTCAAGCGTCGAATGCTTTTTTTTCTAAAAAAGTTTTGCAAATTAAAATATATCGCTTACCTTTGTATCGGAATCCGATATAACGGAAAACAATATAAGAAATGAAAAACACAACAGCAGCATTGACAGAAGCGATCTACTACATCCTTCTGGCCCTGCAGGAACCCCTGCACGGGTATGGCATCATGCAGAAGACCTCTTCCATGAGCAAGGGCCGCCTGGTCCTGTCGGCAGGCACCTTGTACGGAGCAATCTCCAATCTATTGGAAAAAGGATGGATTGTTCCTTGTGGGGAATCCTCCGACACCGATGGCAGAAGAAAACTGTATCAGATTACAGATAAGGGGCAGGAAATCCTCCTGGCCGAATTCGAACGCCTCGAGGAACTTGTGGAGAACGGAAGAATGAACATCAAAAAGTAAGTAAATATGAAAACAAGCAAGATTACCATCAACTGGTTCGTTGATTTTGACAAAGAGGAAGAGTGGTTGAACGACATGGCCAAGAAAGGCTGGGCATTCCAGCGTACCAACGGGGTCATCTACCGCTTCCGACGGTGTGAACCCGAAGAGTTCATCTATCAGATCGACTTTGACGAAAAGAAGTCTAAGGAAGGAGTCGGTGATTATGTCGCATTCCGCTCATCCTGTGGGGACCAGTTCGTCCATCAGTGGAAACGTAAAATCTACTGGAAGCGGGAAACGGCGTCCGGCCCGTTCGAAGCGGAGAATAACGTCGCCGCTAAGCTGCGCCTGACCAGCAAGGCGTTCAACTTCCATCTGAACAGTTTCATCGGTCTTACCCTCATCGCAGCGGTAGCTTTCCTGGTTCTTATGCCTGTGGGAAGGCATCTTCCTGAAAGCAGCTTTTCCCATTGGTTGATTGACTTCAGTTCCGGATTGACCTATGGCATCCTCCTGGCCGAGTTGTTCATCTTGCTTCCGGTCCTGAAGAAACTACACAAGAAGACCAACGAACTGATCGGGCAGATTTTCTAAAAGATATGCTTCCAGACACTTTCCTTAAACCTGTCCAGTTTCACAAGGCCCTCAAGAAAGTTCGATAAATAATCATCGTTTTCTACGAAGTAATTGAAAGTCAGCCAATTAAGGTTGACTTTCTGCTTTTCTGCGCTTGCCCCTGTTTGGGGAAATCCTCAAAAACTTCTATCTTTAGGCATATAAATCGGAATTTAAACATATGAAGCTAAAGATGCATATTTGTGTGTGCCTGTGGGCCTTATTGTTTCTCCCGCTTTATGGCTGGAGCAGCACGACTCGTCAGGTACGTGATACGCTCATTATGGGTAATGTCAAGTATGCAATCAACACCGCCCCGCTTGGTCAACTGGATTCCAGGCATTATAATTATTTAAGGGGAGAGGTAGGGTTTGATGATGTCTTTTCCTGGAACTTCCGGGGCTATGTGGCCACTTGGCGTGTCAATGGCAATAAACTCTATCTTGAAACATTGAGGGGGAGCTCAGATAAGGCCGATTTTAGGGATGTCTTAAAGGATTTCAAAGATAGTCGCGGTAACGTTTTCGCGTCCTGGTTCAGCGGGACCGTCATTTGTGGCACAGGCTCCCTCCTTTGTGCATCGGGGAATGGATGGGACGATTTGAATGAGACCGAGGTTGAACTAATCATCAAATCTGGTGTTGTGACGGCCTCCCGCAAATACCGCAATAAACAACACAAGGGGACGATAAACAGGGATGTAATGTTTCAGGAATTACTCAAGAAGTTTAATTACAGGGAATTCCCGGAATTGAGAGGATTCCGGATACCAATGCAGCTTATTCCGTCAAAATATGATAGAACCGGGAGAATCCTAGATTGGACCGTGAAGTATCTGAAATGGCCGGAAGAGGTAGAACCAGGAGTGCAAGACAGGCTTACGGCGGCGTTCAAGAAAGAACTATTGCAATACGACTGTCAAACATACTGTGCCGATGGCAGGTGGTTCTGGCGTGACCGAAACCCTTCTGACGGACATTATGACGGGGTTTTCTGGCCGTTAATTTTCAAAAAGGAGTACTTCGTTCCTACAGAATAAATTCCAATTTATCGGTCAGGCCAATCGATGAAGGCTTGTATTTGGAGCAGCCCTTCGATGAGCGAGAGGTTCGAGATTCGGAGTGTTTGGTCTACAAAGCAATAAAGACCAGCCTTTTTGAGGCTGGTCTTTTGCTTTGTGCGCTCCGGCAGGACCTTCGGTCCAACCCCCGCCGCTTTGCGGCTGCCCCGGTGGGGTTATTGAAGGGGCTGCCAAGACTTCGATTTCCTCTTCCACGGATAGTTGCGGAATGGGGGTCTCGGAATTGCTGTCTATCCTTTTAGATAAGATTTTCACGTCCAATTATCAGCGGATTGGGCCATTTCAACAGTAGTCTATCTATATAGCCTTTATTGGGGAATAATAAAGCAATCGGTCTATTGTGTTTTAAGTTGACAATCACTATCTTTGTGCAAAGCAAAGAATTAGTAGTGAGCGCTTTTACCTTATACACTATTTTTCCAGGATTTGTCGTTCCTCGCAACCAACCAACGCTTTACAACAATTACAATAATGGATACTAAACAAAACGAACTTTACGAAGCCCCTGCGATCACTATCGTAGAGGTAAAACAAGAGGGCGTCATCTGCGTCAGTGGTGACTTGCCTGGCATGCCCGGTTATCCCGGCGGCGGAGACCCTTTTGGTTCTACTCTTCTTTAACCCCCTAAACCGACAAGATGATGAAAACAATGAAACATATCATTTGGATGGCGGCCCTCGTTCTGACGGCAGCCACATGGTCGGCCTGCTCGAACAAGGATGAGCTTACAGTCTCTGATCAGCCTGTACAGTCCCGCACTTTTACCGTTACCACGACGCTCTCGCCGAAGGGCGGGGTCGAGACCCGCAGCACGATGACCGACAACGGCGACGGCTCCATCAGCGCCGAGTGGCAGGAGGGCGACCAGATCTGGGTGCGGTACACCAACATCGGCGATGCCCCGGAAGAGACTACGGCAACGGTAACCGCCGTCGATCCTACAACGAAGGCCGCCAGGATCTCGCTGACGCTGACCAACCCGAAGAATGGCGGTAGCATCAGCTTTGGTTACCCCGCCGGCTTCTACAACGACCCGAAGGATCTTTGCAACGACCAGACAGGCACGCTGGACGACATCAACGCCAACTTCGCCATCATCTCCGGCACGGAGACGATGTTCGTCTTCGATTCGGAAGTCACCCTGCCTGACGTGACGATGATGCCTGCCATGTGCATCTGGAAGTTCTCGTTCACCGACGGCACGGACGACATCACCAGCGCTGTCACGAAACTCGTCGTCGACTTCCCCGCTAACAGCACGACGTACGCTGTCACCCCCACGTCGCTGGACAACATCTATGTGGCCATGTACGGCGACATCATCAATGGCCAGCCCGTCAGCGTCATTGCCCAGACCGACCTGGGTGTCTATCGCAAGACGGCGGCGAGCGTCACGCTGGCTTCCGGCATTACGTACACCTCCACCGGTCTCGCCCTGACGTCGGCAGCCATCACAAACGCCGTGGCAGACGATATCGGCCAGTTGGTTGGTGCCGACGGGAACATTTATCCGAATGCCGACATAGCAACAGCCTTCGGCACCTCCGGCGTGGCCATGATCGGCTATGTGGGAGATGAATCGGACTGCACGCATGGCGTTGCTGTCGCTCTGGATGACGAGAGTAACAGGACGAAAATGGATTTGAGTGAGGCTACTGCAGCTTGTGCCGCGAAGGACGCCGTCCCGGACGGCACCTGGAGATTGCCGTCGCGCAAGGACTGGCAGTATCTTTTCATCGGATGCGGCAGCAGCTGGACATACACCGACTCTCCCAGCGGTTCGATCGATTGCAGTGGTCTTCAGTCGGCGTTGGGCGCCGCCGGAGGCATCCTGATGTCTGATCGCTATATATGTGAGGAAGGCGCCCGCGTGGATTTCACCGACGCCTCGGCGTCTTTCGGATTCACGAGCAATTCCTGGTACGTCCGCGCCGTCCTCGCATTCTAAGTAGTTCTGGCAAACCATAAACAAAAGCGGTCTTCGGGCCGCTTTTGTTGTGTTTATAGGATTGCTTTTCACCGTTCATGGTCTTGAATCAGGGCTCAAAGCCTAAAGCACAGTTTGGGCCACACAAGGCCGATTTTGTGCTTTAAGTTTCGAAAAATAAATGGTAATTTTGCTCAATTAATCGTTATTTGTACAAATCCCATGACGGAAAAGGAACTGATGCAATCCGGGCTCCCCTATTCGGCGACTGACTTACAGCTTTTAAGAGAGTTGAATGCCACCAAGGATGTGATTCACAGATACAACGCCCTGATGCCTTCGCAGACAGAGGGATTACTGGCCATCCTGAAAAACTTGCTGGGCCATATCGGCGACGATCATATCTGTATTAACCAGCCGTTCTACTGCGATTATGGCAAGCAGATCAGTGTGGGGAAACGCTTCTTTGCCAACTTCAATTTCACGGTGTTGGACGAGGCGCCTGTGACCATCGGGGACGACTGCTTTATCGGCCCCAATGTCAACATCTATACGGCTTGCCACAGCACGGATCCAGTAGAGCGTAATAGCCGGAAGGAATGGGCCGAGCCTGTGACCATTGGTAACAATGTATGGATTGGCGGCAATGTAACGATTCTTCCGGGAGTGACCATCGGAGACAATACCACCATTGGAGCAGGTTCCGTCGTCACCAAGGACATTCCGGCGAACGTTGTAGCCGTCGGCAACCCTTGCAAGGTTATAAGACAATTGTAAAAGACCAGCCATTTAGCCGCGCTTGAAGTTTCGAAATAATTGGTATTATTGTTTGATTAATCGAAATTCAATGATCAAGAGTATTCTTGGCTTTGGGGTGTTTCCTGACACGATAATCCTATTGGATAAAAGAAATGAACACATACTTGCTGTCTTTATTGAATGTAGTCTGCGAAATGGCGCCCTACCTGCTGCTGGGTTTCCTGGTTTTGGCAGGTTCGAGCACGAAACAGGCCCTTCTGGTGCTCGAGTCGGCGCCTGATTGCTACTCGTTCTCTTCCAGCTCGAAGATGGATTCGACGGGTTTGCCGAAATACCTGGCGATTTTCAGTACCAGTACTCCGGAGGGGATGTAGCCGCCCGCCTCGATGGAGTTGATTGTCTGCCGGCTCACTCCGACGGCGGTGGCAAGTTCCTGCTGGGTGATGTCTTTGATCGCCCGTTCTACTTTAACTGTGTTTTTCATTTTCCTTCCCTCCGGATTGCTCTCATGGTAATATTAAACTTCAGGATGTACACCATGAAGTACAGGTAGATGGCCGCGCATGTGAAAGCCAGGAAATTCAGGCCCATGATGAACAGGATGCCCAGAGCCAGGACGATGGCCGTAACCCACAGGCTCCAGACAAAGGACTGCATCCTGATCTGTCCTGTCATTTCATCTTCGTCCTTTTCGCGGGACAGTGCTATAAAGCAGAGTGAAACAAGCAAGGCCAGCATTCCCAGCGTTGAAACCAGATCTGCTTCTCCTTTGTAAAAGAAATCGTCTCCGATGGCTATCCAGGGAACCATGATTTCTGGAAGTTTTACGCTGAACAAAATGCAAACGTTTAATGCGGCAAAGGGCAGAAACATCCACATTCCTACTTTCTTGTAGGAGTAGGGGAGAAGGTAATTAGTTTTTTTCATAGGGCATTTACAATTATGTATCCGCCACAAATGTAAAAACAAATTTCCAAAAAGACAAATAAACTTTACAAAGCTATCTATTGGGTAATGCTTTCAATTCTCAGGCGCAGGATTCCGGAGGGGACTTGCGCCTCGGCGATTTCTCCCACCTTCTTGCCCATCAGGGCCGCGCCGATGGGCGATTTCAGTGAAATCTTGCCGGCCTCGAGGTCCATCTCATGGGGGCTGACGATCTCAAACTTCATGCGGACGTTGGTGGCGAGATTTGTGAATTCCACCTGGCTCAGTAGGGAAACCCTGTCTTTGGGGAGAACGTCGGGGTTGATAACGCGTGCGTGCTCCAGGATTCTCTGCAGGAAACGGATGCGGCTGATGGTCTTCCCCTGCATGCGCCTGGCTTCCCGGTAGCCGGCGTTGTCACTCCGGTCCCCCTGGGCACTGGCCTCGGCAAGGTCGTCCTGCACCTGGGGATAGACTACGCTGATAAGATGCTGCAACTCGGCGGCAATCTCGTCGTATCTTTGTTTTGACAGGTATTCCATGCTTCAAAATTACTCATTTTTCAGAGAAATCTTCTTATATTTACCCCACTAAATCTAAAGGCCAGGCAATGACTTTCGACACTTACGGTGACAAACGGAATCCCCGTCTGCTTCTGATCCCCGGACTTGGTGTATCCAGCGGGATATTCCTGCCGCTTATCGACATCCTGAAAGACCGTTTCTATATTATCGCGGCCGGGATTGACGGCTTCCTGCCCGGGAAGGTATCGGCCTTCACTTCCGTTGACGACCAGGCCGGGAAGATCAACGGATATGTACGGGAGAACCTCGGAGGCCACCTGGATGTCGCCTACGGTCTTTCGCTGGGCGGTAAAATCCTCTCCCGCATGATGGAGCGCCGTGAGATTGTCATTGACCATGCGGTCATGGATGCCGCGCCGCTGCTGGCGCTTCCCGCATGGAGCGTGGACGCCCTTCGTTACTATCAGGGCTTTAATGTCTGGACCTGTTACCATTGGACAGGTTTCTGGCGCCGGGTGTTCCATTCCCATTACTTCGATGTTTTGCTGGACGAATGTGTGAAAGTGTTTCCTTACGGCGGCGTGAAATCCGTAAGGGACGGATATAAGGATGTTTATACGCATAGTTTGGAATCCATCGACGGGGCCGATATCCACTTCTGGTACGGAACCAAGGAAGCCTTCGTCGCCAAACCGCAGGCCAGGCACCTGTGCGCCCTTCATCCGGACACGCACGTCGAGGTGTTCCCCGGCATGAATCACGGCCAGTTTCTCATAGACCACCCGGAAGAGGTGGCCAATAAGCTGCTTTCCTGTCTGATGGACCTGGTTCTCTGATTTTTGAAATTTTTTAATAATATCCTGCAAAAGGTTTGTTTTCGGCCGCAAGATTATGTAATTTTGCGGCCGAAAAGTTATTAGTGTATTTTTATCGTATGGAAATCAAGGGAGATTTCACGCCTAAACTGTTCACAACTATCAAGAACGGTTACAACAAGCAGACGCTTGTACAGGACCTGCTTGCAGGTATTATTGTCGGTATCGTAGCCCTTCCGCTGGCCATCGCCTTCGGTATCGCTTCGGGCGCTTCTCCGGAAGCCGGTATCCTGACGGCCATCGTGGCCGGTTTCATCATCTCATTCTTTGGCGGCAGCAAGGTGCAGATCGGCGGTCCTACCGGCGCCTTCATCGTCATTGTCTATGGCATCATCCAGGAGTATGGAATGAACGGCCTCATGATCGCTACGTTCATGGCCGGTGCCTTCCTCATCCTGATGGGCGTGCTCCATCTGGGCACGATTATCAAGTATATCCCTTATCCCATCGTGGTGGGCTTCACTTCGGGTATCGCCCTCACCATCTTCGCTACGCAGATCAAGGACCTCTTCGGCCTTCAGGTCGAGAGCGTTCCGGCGGACTTCCTTGACAAGTGGGTGGTGTATGCGCAGAATATCGGCACCATCAACTGGTGGGCCCTTCTGGTGGGCGTGGTGAGCATACTCATTATCGTCCTTACCCCCAAGGTGAGCCGCCGCATCCCGGGCTCCCTCGTCGCCATTGTCGTGATGACGCTCGCGACCCTCGGCCTTAAGTATCTCGGCGTCGAGGGCATCGAGACCATCGGCGACCGCTTCTCCATCTCCAGCGCCCTGCCGCAGCCCGCCGTTCCCGAGCTTACCTGGGAGAGCATCCGCCACCTGGCGCAGCCTGCGATGGTCATCGCCATGCTGGGCGCCATCGAGTCGCTGCTTTCCGCCGCCGTGGCCGATGGTGTCATCGGCGACCGTCACAACAGCAACCAGGAACTCGTCGCACAGGGTATCGCCAACATGGTATCCCCGCTCATCGGCGGCATTCCGGCCACCGGCGCCATCGCCCGTACCATGACCAACATCAACAACGGCGGCCGCACGCCCGTCGCAGGTATCGCGCATGCCATCGTGCTGGCGCTGATTTACCTGTTCCTGATGCCGCTGGTGCAGTACATCCCCATGGCCTGCCTGGCCGGTATCCTGGTGGTCGTTTCCTATAATATGAGTGAGTGGAGAAGCTTCCGCGCCATCCTGCGCAATCCCAAGTCGGATATCATCGTACTGCTGGTGACCTTTTTCCTCACCGTCATCTTCGACCTCACCGTGGCTATCGAAGTGGGCGTTATCATCGCCTGCCTGTTGTGCATGAAACGCATGGCCGAGACCACCAATGTCTCCGTCCTCAGCGACGAGATAGACCCTATGGCCGACACCGATGTCCAGGGCAACCTGGAGCACCTCATCATCCCCGAAGGCGTGAAGGTGTACGAAATCAACGGCCCCTACTTCTTCGGTATCGGCAACAAGTTCGAGGAAATGATGGGCGACATGGGCGGCCGCGCCAAGGTGCGCATCATCCGCATGCGTAAGGTGCCTTTCATTGACTCCACGGGTGTGCACAACCTTTCCAACATGTGCAAGATGTGCTCCCAGCTGGGTGTGAAGGTGGTCCTGTCCGGGGTTAACCCTTCCGTGATGAAAGTGCTGAAGAAAGCCGGCATGGAAGATGTCGTGGGCAAGGAGAATATCTGCAGCCACATCTCTCTGGCACTGGAGAGGGCGCAGAAAATCGTCAGCGAAGCTTAGCGCGTTCCTTCCGTTCTGCCGTAGCGGTAAAGAAGACGTCCGCGCTGGAATTCAGCGCCGTTTCCACGGAGTCCTGAATGACGCCGATGATGAATCCCACCGCTACCGCCTGCATCGCAACGTCGTTGCCGATACCCAGGAACGAGCACGCGAGGGGAATCAGCAGCAGCGAGCCCCCCGCAATGCCGGAAGCGCCGCAGGCCCCCATCGTGGCGACGACGCCCAGCAGCAGTCCCGTGGCGAAATTCACCGGAATCCCGACGGTGGCGGCGACGGCCAGGGTAAAGACCGTAATGGTGACGGCCGCTCCGTTCATGTTGATGGTGGCGCCGAGCGGAATGCTCACCGAATAGAAATCCTCATCCATCCCCATCTTCTTGCATAGCTGCATGTTGATGGGGATGTTTGCTGCAGAGGAGCGCGTGAAGAAGGCGTGGATGGCGCTTTCCTTCAGGCATGTCCACAGCAGGGGATAGGGGTTGCTTCTGGTAACGAGAAATGACCAGAAGGGGTTGAGTACAAGCGTATTGAAAAGCATGCATCCCACCAGCAGCAGAACCAGTTTCCCGTAAGTGGTGAAAACCGCCATGCCGCTTTCGGAGACGGCGGAGAAAACCAGGCCCAGGATGCCGAAGGGCGCGAACTGGATGATCCATCTCACCATGCGGGAGAGCACTTCGGAAAAATCCGTGAAGACCTGGAGGGTCTCCTTGGAGGCGGCCATCCTCAGCCCCAGTCCCAGCAGGACAGACCAAAAGAGAATGCCGATGTAGTTGGCCTGCACGATGGCCCCCACCGGATTGGCCACCAGGTTGGTGAGCAGGATCGAGAACACGTCTGCGAGGGCGCTGGGCGCGCTACCGTCGGCCACATCGCTCAGCTGGAGCGTCACCGGGAAGAGTTTGCTGCCGGTGACGGCCACGAGCGCCGCCCCCAGCGTACTCACCAGATACAGGCCGATGACCGTGCGGAAGCGCGGCCCCAGTCCGGAGCCCGCCTTGGCGATGGAAACGGTGACCAGCACGAAGACCAGCAGGGGAGCGATGGCCTTGAGGGCGCCTACGAATACTTTCCCCAGGATGCCGATGCCGCTGAGCCCGGGCGCTGCAAGGCCCAGGATTGCGCCGATGATCAGCCCTCCGAGGATGCGGAGGATGAGGCTGCTTTGGGCCCACTTCCTGGTCAGAGATTCAAGTTTTGCCATATTGCAAAAATAACGAAATTTTTCTTAACTTTGTAGATGCGGCTTTACAGGACGTCGCGAACTATATTTGTAAGATTATGGCAAAAGAAGCAGTTGACGCAACGCAGGGAGCAGCCCGTCTCAAGGCACTCCAGGCAACCATTGACAAAATTGAGAAGGATTACGGCAAGGGTACCATCATGAAACTGGGAGACCAGCCCGAATGGGATGCCTCGCAGGTGATTCCCAGCGGTTCCATCGCATTGGACCATGCCCTGGGCATCGGCGGTTACCCCAAAGGTCGTATCATTGAGATTTATGGTCCGGAAAGTTCCGGTAAAACTACGCTTGCCATTCACGCCATCGCCCAGGCGCAGAAAAACGGCGGCATCGCTGCCATCATTGATGCAGAGCATGCGTTCGACCGTACCTATGCCAAGGCCCTCGGGGTAGATCTGGACACCCTCCTCATCTCCCAGCCGGACAACGGTGAGCAAGCGCTCGAGATCGCGGACAATCTCATCCGCAGCGGCGCCCTGGACATTGTGGTCATCGACTCCGTCGCCGCCCTTACCCCCCGCGCCGAGATTGAAGGAGAAATGGGAGACAACAAAGTGGGCCTCCAGGCCCGCCTCATGTCCCAGGCTCTCCGCAAACTGACGGCCAACATCTCCAAGACCAATACCTGCTGCATCTTCATCAACCAGTTGCGCGAGAAGATCGGCGTCATGTTCGGAAACCCCGAAACCACTACAGGCGGTAACGCGTTGAAGTTTTACGCTTCCGTGCGCCTGGATATCCGTCGTACCACCCAGATCAAGGATGGCGACGAAGCTCTTGGTAACCATGTAAAAGTAAAAGTGGTCAAAAACAAGATGGCCCCGCCTTTCAAGAAGGCCGAATTCGACATCGTGTTCGGCGAGGGCATCTCCCGCAGTGGCGAAATCGTGGACCTGGGCGTTGAGCTGGGTATCATCCAGAAGTCCGGTTCCTGGTTCAGCTATGGGGAAAGCAAGCTTGCCCAAGGCCGTGAGGCTGTCAAGCAGCTCATGCTGGACAACGTGGAACTGGCAGAGGAAATCGAGGCCAAGATCCGCGAGGCCCTGGCTACTGTGCAGGACTAACACTTCGACTCTTTAATCGTCAATAGCCACGTTTTTTGAGCGTGGCTATTCTGCATTGTGTCCCCTGTCTGTGGCGCATACGATCTTAAGCATAATATGACCTCAATCCTGCTTTTGTTCGTCAGGTGTGACGATCTTAAGCAGAATACGGCCCAAATCCTGCTTTTGTTCGTCAGGTGTGACGGTCTTAAGCAGAATTTATCTGGAATTGTGCTTGAATCCGGCTGGGCCAACGGCAGAAGAAATTTATTTTTCGGGGCGGGACCCGAAAAACCAAATTTCTTCTGCCATCGCAACGCCCGCGCACATTTTCATTTGCCATGCGTAACGATCTTAAGCATAATATGACCTCAATCCCGCTTTTGTTCGTCAGGTGTGACGATCTTAAGCAAATAATACGGCAAATCCTGCTTAAGATCGTAGTGTGTGGCGCATTCTAATTCTTTTAGGTTATGAATAGAAGCATGAGAGTCGAATACAACTCCCTTCCCATGGGAGATTACCATTTGTGCCTGAACCGTCTGGAGGGCCGATGGCTGTTCTACGATGATGATGACTACCGCATGGGCATGGCCGGCGTTGCGCTGGCTTCCCTTAAGTTCGAAGTGAAATTCTATGCTTTCGAACTTATGCCCAACCATGGTCATTTTGTTCTTAACGGCACTGGAGAGCAGTGCATGAAAGTTTTTTCTTTTTTCAAACGGCGTTATTCGGAGCAGCTCCTAAAAAAAGGCCGCGCTCCGCTCCCGGAAGATTACGGTTGTCTTCTCAAACCCCTACCAAACAAAGAGGCTCTGATGACAGAGATCTTGTACCTGGCACGGAATCCTTATGAGAAGGAGTTTTGCTGTCCGGGCGGTCATAGATGGGGTAGTACTTATTTGTATTTCAATGAATTGTCTGGGATGCTTGGCGGAGAAAAGGTGTCTTCTCTGCAAATAGTTGATATCAGGTCTATTACCGGCTCAAGGGAGACTTTGCCGCCAAATTGGCTCATACATCCTGTGCTGGGCGTTCTGCCAAGTAACTTTATAGATGTGACGGAGGTGGAGCGGCTGTTTGGCTCGCCCAAGGAATACCATACCCGCTTGGTGAAAGAGTACGAAACGGCTGTGAAGATTGCCCGCACCCTGGGTGAAGAAGTGGTATTCTCACAGAGCGAGGTCCGCGATATCGTGAATACAGAACTGCGAAACTCCTATCCCGGTCGGCTTTTCAAATCGCTTTCGAAAGAGGAAAAATGCCGTGTGGCTGTCCGGTTGCATGAGAGCTTGAGTCTTGACACCCGTTTGATGGCACAGGCATTTTACCTGTCCGAGCTTACCATCATCCAGGCCATCCGCTCCAAAGACTACGGCATCCGGTAACGTCTCTGTTCGTCACGCCTGCCTTCTGTCCGCCATGCGTTACGATCTTAAGCAGAATATGCGGCAAATCCTGCTTTTGTTCGTCAGTGGTGACGATCTTAAGCATAATATGGCCCAAATCCTGCTTTTGTTCGTCAGGTGTGACGGTCTTGAGCAGAATTTCTCTGGAATTGTGCTTGAATCTGGCAGGGCCAACGGCAGAAGAAATTTATTTTTCGGGGCGGGACCCGAAAAACCAAATTTCTTCTGCCATCGCAACGCCCGCGCGCATTTTCATTTGCCATGCGTTACGATCTTAAGCAGAATATGCGGCAAATCCTGCTTTTGTTCGTCAGCGGTGACGATCTTAAGCAGAATACGGCCCAAATCCTGCTTTTGTTCGTCATGCGTGACGGTCTTAAGCAGAATTTATCTGGAATTGTGCTTGAATCCGGCTGGGCCAACGGCAGAAGAAATTTATTTTTCGGGGCGGGACCCGAAAAACCAAATTTCTTCTGCCATCGCAACGCCCGCGCACATTTTTGTTCGTCGCAGTTCTATTCGAATGGGGCAATGCGGCAGAGCGAAAGCTGGCGAAAATGTTCATCGGAGAGGATGCCGGCCGTGCGAAGTGCCTCGAGGGTGCATTCTTCGGGCCGATGGTGTTCCCGGAAGAGGACGATGCCGCGGGCCTCGGCACGGGTGATGTGCGGATGGCGCGACAGTTCCGCCTCCGGTAGGGCCCAGAGCGCGAACGCGGGTGCGGCGGAACAGCTGATGAGGTCCCGGAGGGCTTCATACTTTTCCTCGTCGAAGTGCCAGATCTCCATGAGTTGCTCCGGGCAGGAATAGCCGCCCAGCTGCGAACGGTACTGCACCACCTTGCCGGCAAAGAAGGGGCCGATCCCGGGCAGGGCCAGGAGCGCGGTGCTGTCGGCCGTGTTTATGTCTATGCGGGGGATGTCGATGAACTTCTCCAGGCGGGCGAAGACGGAATCGGCCACCACATAGCTCCGGGCAAAGTCCGACGGCCGGCGGAAGCGGCCGCCTTTTTGCCGGTAATTGTCTATCGAGAGCGCCTGTTTCTCGCTGAAGCCCAGTCGCTGCAGGTCTTCCACGCTTACGGTATTGGGATTGAAGCGGAAACTCTCCACCTTCCGGGGCGACGCCTTTTCCCGGACTTTGACGGCCTCCTGCGAATGTGCAGATTCTTTTCTGACAATCCTCCCCTCAGAGGAGATGCTGCCCCGAATGGGTAAAACAGATGGCTGACGCCCTTTGGTGACAGCACCATTCTCTGCGGCATCCGGCTCCACGTAAACATACACCGTGTCCGGATTGTCCCGGTTGGCGACAAGCCGCGTGACGGCGGCCCTGTGTATGAACAGGGCAACCTGGTAACCGATGATGAGGAAAACAAGGGCGATTGCGCCCGTGGTGAAGCTGGCCGTGATACGGCCGTTATTCTTCTTCGGATTCTTCTGAGGGGCCATAACGCTTTTTCTTCTGCGTTTTTTCAGGCGGGGCCCCACCCACCACAATTACTATTTCACCTTTCGGTTCGTGTTCGCGGAACCAGTCGGCCACCTGGGCCAGTGTTCCGCGTCTGTGTTCTTCGTGAACTTTGGAGATTTCGCGGGCTACGGAGCAAGGGCGCTCCGGCCCGAAGAATTCGGCGAATTGGTCCAGGGTTTTGACCAGCCTGAAAGGGCTTTCGTAAAACACCATGGTCCGGGTTTCGCGGGAGAGTTCCTGCAGATGGGTCTGCCGGCCTTTTTTCTGAGGCAGGAAGCCTTCGAAGGCAAAGCGGTCGCAGGGGAGACCGCTGGAAACGATGGCGGGAATGCAGGCGGTGGCCCCCGGAAGGGTTTGCACCTCGATGCCTTCCTCTGCGCAGGTACGGGCCAGCAGGAAACCGGGGTCCGATATGCCCGGCGTGCCGGCGTCCGATATGAGCGCCACGTTGAGGCCGCCCAGGATGCGCTCCTTCACAAGCTGCACCGTCTGGTGCTCGTTGAACTTGTGATGGCTCTGGAGGGGCCGATGAATGTCGAAATGTTTGAGCAGCACCGACGAGGTGCGGGTGTCCTCGGCCAGGATGAGGTCTGCTTCCTGGAGGACCTTGACGGCACGGATGGTCATGTCGTCCAGATTGCCCACGGGCGTGGGTACGATATAAAGCTTGCCGGCCACTATCCCAGTTTTTTACGGATGGCCATCATGAAGCGGTAGGCTACGTCGGAGCCCAGGTTCCACTGCGGGAAGTGCTCCTGGATGTAGGAGACGGCCTCTTCCAGGTTATTTACCTCGTTGAGCGCCGCGATGGTGGCGTCGTACAGGGCAAAATCTTCCTTGAAAAGCGTGCCGATGAACTGGGCCCTGTCAAGCAGCGAGATGCCGCTGCGGATGTTTTTCACCAGCATTCCGGGATTGTCCTTGCGCCAGGCATAGTCCGGAGCGGCGGCTACGGGTGCGGCCATCGGCTCGGGCTTGGACTCAGGCTTGGACTCCGGCTTGGGTGCCGGCGCTTTCGCCGGTTCAGGTGCGGGAACCGCAACAGGTTCTGCCACGCCCAGATCCACATCCGTGAAGTCCACCTCGTCGGCCTCCGCCGGGGTTTCATCGGCCTTCTTCTGGAAGGCGGCGACGCGGGCCTCCAGCGCTGTGAGACGCTCTTTCAGGGCCGCTATCTCGTTTTGCGTTTCCAGAAGAAAATCCTGTTCACTTTTGTTCATAATTTTAGTATATTTGCACTACAGATAACCTGTACTTCACCTAACAAAGTTAAGGAAATGTTTTTGGAAAATGCAAAAAAATCGGGCTGCATTGAGGTAATCTGCGGCTCCATGTTCTCCGGCAAGACGGAAGAACTCATCAGAAGGCTCAGACGCGCCCAGTTCGCCAAACAGAAAATCGCCACCTTCAAACCTACCATAGACAAGCGCTACTCAGACCTGGACGTCGTCTCGCATGATTCCCACAGCATTTCCTGCACCCCCATCAAATCGCCTTCCCGTATGCTTCAGATAGAGCCCGACGTAGAAGTCGTCGGCATTGACGAGGCCCAGTTTTTCGACGACAGCATCATCGAAGTCTGCCAGGAACTGGCCAATCGCGGTGTCCGCGTAATCATCGCCGGTCTGGATACGGATTACCTTGGAAAACCGTTCGGCCCCATGCCGGGTCTGATGGCTATCGCCGAAGATGTCCAGAAGGTTCACGCCATCTGCGTCCGCTGCGGCTCCCTGGCCAACCACTCCCATCGGCTGTCGGCCTCCAAGAAGCTCGTGGTCCTGGGAGAAAAGGATACCTACGAGCCCCTTTGCCGCGAGTGCTACCTCAAAGCCCTGGAGGAGGACAACGCATAAGTGCTCCCGGCCTTAAGAAATGTCACCAGCGTCCCGTTTTTTGGGACGCTGGTTGTGTTTTAGGCCGATTTTGCGCCCAGCGTCCCGTTTTTTGGGACGCTGGGCGCACCAGAACGGCGTCGGGAACAGACAGGGCCCCGCCCCGGACGGTTGATTATGTGGAGAGAATTCGTTATTTTTGCATTGATATGAAAATACGTCTATTGGGGAAAACCCCGGAGGAACTGAAACAGATTGCGTTGGATTGTGGCTTGCCGGCCTTTACCGGTAAGCAGATGGCGCAGTGGCTGTATCAGAAACGCGTGAAGTCCATCGACGAAATGACCAACCTGTCCAAGCAGGGCAGGGAAGTGCTGAAGGAACGCTACGAGGTGGGTGTGATTGAGCCGATAGACGTGCAGACCTCCCAGGACGGCACCCGCAAATACCTCTTCCCGGTCACCTGCGGCTCGGAGGATTCCTGCGTGGAAGCCGTCATGATTCCCGACGACGACCGAAAAACCCTCTGCGTGAGCTCGCAGGCCGGTTGCAAGATGGCCTGCAAGTTCTGCATGACCGGCCGTCAGGGCTTCCACGGCAACCTCGACGCGGCCGACATCCTGAGCCAGTACTTTGCCATTAAAGAGGCCGGCGAACTTACCAATACCGTCTTCATGGGTATGGGCGAGCCGCTGGACAACTGGGACCAGGTCAAGCGTGTCATCGAAGTCCTTACGGCAGACTGGGGCCTTGCCTGGAGCCCCAAGCGCATCACACTGAGCACGATAGGCGTACTTCCCAAACTGAAACTCTTCCTGGACGAGTGCAAGTGCCACCTGGCCGTCTCCCTGCACAATCCTTTCCCGGAGGAGCGCGCGGAGATGATGCCCGTCCAGAAAGCCTGGTCGGAGACAGAAGTGATCCGCTTGCTCAAGCAGTATGATTTCACCGGCCAGCGCCGCGTGAGTTTCGAATATACCATTTTCCATGGCTGGAACGACACCCCCGCCCATGCAGACGAATTAATCCGTCTGCTCAAGCACCTTGAGTGCCGGGTGAACTTGATCCGTTTCCACCGCATTCCGGACTTCCCCTACGGCCCGGCCGAACGGGAACAGATGGAGGCTTTCCGGGACCGCCTGAATGCCGGCGGGCTCACGGCCACCATCCGGGCATCGCGCGGTGAGGATATCTTCGCCGCCTGCGGCCTCCTGGCCGGGAAGCACAAAGAAAAGACGCTATGAAAAGACTCTTAGTTCTTATATCGCTGGCCTTGTGCGCTACCGTCGCATGGGCCCAGCGAATCGAAGAAGCTCCTTCTTCCACCTTCGGCCTGGACGCCCAGGACGCCAAAGCCGTCCAGCAGATCCGCGTCCGGATGGCGGAAATCCGGAAGATGCGTCCCACCGTGGCGCTGGTCCTCTCCGGCGGCGGTGCCAAGGGCGCAGCCACCGTAGGCGTGCTCAAATACATGGAACAGTACGACATTCCCATCGACATGGTGGTGGGAACGTCCATCGGCGGTCTTCTGGGCGGCATGTACTCGCTGGGATATAGCGCGGACTACCTGGACTCCCTCTTCCACAACATGGACTGGGGCATGGTTCTGAGCGACCGTGTGGACAGGAAATATCTCCCTTACTCCCGTATCCGCAACCGGGAGAAATACCTGATGTCCTTCCCGTTCTACTATAAGCAGGACGACTATAAGAACTACCTGTCGGGGGAGGATCCCTTCACGGGCGGCGGTTCGCGTGAACTGCATCTGGGTGCCGCCGAGGACGATATCACCCGCGGCAGCCTGCTTGGAAGCCTCCCTTCCGGTTTCGTCTTCGGGCAGAATGTAAACCATCTCATCACTTCCCGCACCGTAGGCTACAGCGATTCCACCGACTTCTTCAAATTCCCCATCCCCTTTGCCTGCGTGGCCACGGACATGGTTTCCGGAAAGGCCAAGATCTGGCACAGCGGGTCGGTGAACCTGGCCCTCCGTTCCACGATGTCCATCCCCGGCCTCTTTGCTCCGGTGCGCTCGGAGGGAATGGTGCTGGTGGACGGCGGTATGCGCAACAACCTCCCCGTGAACCTGGCCAAGCGAATGGGGGCCGATATTGTCATCGCCATCGACCTGAGCGAACGCCGCCTCAAGGCGGAAGAAATCCAGAACCTGGCAGACGTCATGATGGCCAGCATGGACCTCTTCTCCAATGACGCTTTCCGTTTGAACCAGCGCATGATCGACATCCATATCCACCCGGATATGAGTGGCTACAATATGCTCAGTTTCTACTCCGAGGCCGTGGATACGCTCTATGACCGCGGCTACAAAGCGGCCGCTGCCGCGGCGCCGCAGTTCGAAGTCCTGGAGAAGAGGCTGGGTCATACCAAACGTGAGCTTCATGCCAGGCCGGCCGTGGATATCGGCCTTAAAAAAGTACGGATCGGGCAGATCGAGATTGTGGGCGTGGGTCCGCAGGAAACGGCCTACATCCTCGGCGGCATGAAGGTGAAGGCTTTCAGCGTGACGGACAAGGCGGCCATCGAGGACGACATCGCCCGCATCTTCGGAAAGGGCGCCTACGACTACGTGAACTACGAGCTCCGCGGTACGGACGAGCCCTATAAACTGCGCATCACCTGCCGGCGCGGTCCCATGCACAAGCTGGGCTTCGGCGCCCGCGTGGATTCGGAGGAGTTCGTCTCGCTGCTGTTCAACGTCGGCCTCAATACCAATTCCCTGCGCGGCCATTCGCTGGACATTACCGCGCGGCTCAGCACGCATCCGCTGGTGGACCTTCTCTATGCCTACAACGGACGCACGTTTGCCACCATGAACGCCCGCGCCAACATCACCTACCAGAACCGAAACTTCATGCTGCAGAACGGCTCTCCCATCAGCGCCACCTTCCTGCAGTCCAACCAGGAAGTGTTCTTCTCCAACATGCACTGGTCCGACATGGATGTGAAACTGGGCTTCCGCAACGTCTTTTATCGCATCTACCGCATCCTGGCGGAGACGGGACTGGAATTCGCCAAATTCAATACCCTGGAGGATTACCCGGAACTGTTCCTTGACGGCCGGGCGGAAACGCTGGACAACAGCTATTTCCCCACCAAGGGTATCAGCACGGGCATCCGCGGACAGGTCGCCTACACCGGCTTCATTCCCTACAACAGCAGCCGTTTCCTGGGGACCGTCGCGGCCGACATCACCATCCCCCTGAGCATGGGACGGTTCACGCTGATCGGCCAGGGATACGGGCGTCTTATCTTCACCGGCAATGGCGAGGTGCCGCTCCTCTATACCAACATGATAGGCGGCGATATGCCGGGCCGATACCTGGATCATCAGATCCCCTTCGCGGGCGTGCTGGGCGGTATGCTCGTGAACCAGAAACTCTTCGTGGCGCGTCTGGAAGGACGCTATCGCCTGGGTGTGAACCACTATGTGTCCGCCGTCGCCAACTCCGCGCTCGACTTTGACGAGTTCTCCCGCCTTACCACGCATTCCAATATCTACATGGGCGTAGGGCTGGGATATGCCTACAATTCCATCTTCGGCCCGTTCAAGTTCCAGCTGCACTGGTCCACCGCCACCCGCCGGCTGGGCGCATACATCGCCCTGGGCTATAACTTCTAGGCCGATGGACGAGCTCGCGAAAAAGTGCCTGTCGCGCCTGCAGAGGCTCTGCTCGAAGGCGGAGTACTGTGAGGCCGATGTCCACCGGAAGGCGCTCAGGTCCCTGGACGGGAACGAGGCCGCAGCCGCCGAGGTAGTCGCCGCCCTTGTGGCCGAGCGCTATGTGGACGATACGCGGTATGCATCGGCCTACGCCCGGGAAAAGGCTGGCATCCAAGGCTGGGGACCGGTCAAAATCCGCTTCCAGCTGCGTGCAAAGGGCGTTTCCGATACGGTAATTGCCGCCGCCCTGGAGGAAATCGAACCCTCCCGTGCCGCCGACAGGCTGGACCGTCTGATGGCGGCAAAGGCCAAGTCCCTTCAGGGAGATCCCCAGTTCCGCCTGAAACTGCTCAAATACGGTCTCTCGCGCGGTTACGCGTATGACGAGGTAGAGGCCTCGTTTGCTCGCATCAAGAATAATTCGTAACTTTGCCGTCCAAAAATACTGGTAAGGCGATCTGTCGCGGCCAATCTCCGGCTCGCCGGGGATGATGCTGAGGAAAGTCCGCACAGGATAGGGCACCCGTCTGTGGAAAGCACAGTGGGGAGTAATCTTCAAGGTACCTGTAGCAGAGAATAACCGCCGCAAGGTAAGGGTGAGAACGCGGGGTAAGAGCCCACGACGTTGCATGGCGACATGCAGCGGGTACGGTACCCGGGCCTGCAAGACCAAATATACCGGCAGTCGAGGGCGGCCCGCCTGATGCCGGGGGGTAGGTTGCGAAGATAAATGACAGATTTAAAAACAGAAAGCGGCTTACGGCCTTACCATCCTCTACGACGCTCGACCTTACGGCCGGGCGTCCGTTTTTATAATTATTTGTATATTAGCAAAAATTTCGACTTATGAACGGTATTGGTAATGTTCTTTGGCTGGTGCTGGGCGGTCTTCTGATTGCCGGATGGTATTTCCTGTGCGGCTTCGTGTTATGCGTCACGATTATCGGAATCCCCTTTGGCTTGCAGTTGTTCAAGCTGGGAATGTTCGCTGTCTGGCCTTTCGGTCACGAGATGGTGGACGGCCCCGACCGGGGCGGATGCCTCACCGTGGTGATGAACGTCATCTGGATTCTGACCGGTTGGTGGGAACTGGCCATCATGCATTTCATCTTCGGCCTCCTTTGTTTCATTACCATCGTCGGCATTCCCTTCGGCCTGCAGCACTTCAAGATGGCGCTGGCCTCGCTGGTGCCTTTCGGTAAAGAGATCAGATAACAAAAAAAGACTGGCCGGAAGGTCAGTCTTTTCTTTTATGACGGGATGGATTACAGGCGCTGCTTGATGGCCTTGGAAGCCTCTTCGTAGCCGGGTTTCTCCAGGAGGGCGAACATGTTCTTCTTGTAGGCCTCTACACCGGGCTGGTTGAAGGGATTCACACCCAGCGTGTAGGCGGAAACGCCGCAGGCGAACTCGAAGAAGTACAGCAGGCTACCCAGGTTGAAAGCGTCGATCTTCTCCAGGGCAATCTGAATCTGGGGCACGCCGCCGTCGATGTGGGCGAGGACGGTGCCCAGTTCGGCCATGTGGTTGCAGTGCTCCACGTGTTTGCCGGCGAGGAAATTGAGCTGGTCCAGGTTCTGGTCATCGGAGCCGATAACTACGCTGCGCTGGGCTTTCTCTACGTGCAGGACAGTCTCGAACATGACGCGGGAGCCTTCCTGAATGAACTGACCCATGGAGTGAAGGTCTGCGGTGTTGTTGACGCTGGCGGGGAAGATACCCTTGCCGTCCTTGCCTTCGGATTCACCGTAGAGCTGCTTCCACCATTCTGCCACATAGGTGAGCTTGGGGTTGTAGTTGACCAGGATTTCGGTGCTCTTTCCGTACTCGCTGTGCAGGAGGTTGCGGATGGCGGCGTAAACGACGGCCGGATTAGTGGCCGATTTGACTGCCAGCGCTTTCTCTGCCTCCAGGGCACCGGCCAGCAGGCCCTTTACATCCAGGCCGGCGGCGGCGATGGGGAGAAGGCCGACGGGAGTGAGCACGGAGAAACGGCCGCCTACATTGTCGGGAACGACGAAAGTCTTGTATCCTTCCTGCGTGGAGAGGGTTTTGAGCGCGCCTTTCTTGGCGTCCGTGATGGCGACGATGCGTACGGCGGCTTCCTGCTTGCCGTAACGCTCTTCAATATACTGCTTGACGATGCGGAATGCGACGGCGGGTTCCGTGGTGGTGCCGCTCTTGGAGATGACGATGCAGGCGACATTGCGCTCTGCGGCCAGGTCCATCAGCTCTGCCAGGTAATCCTCGGAGAGGTTGTTGCCGGCAAAGACCACTTCGGGTGCGTCAGCGTGCTTGAGCTGCTTGGCGAAGTTATGGCTAAGGGCTTCGATGACGCATTTGGCGCCCAGGTAGGAACCGCCGATGCCGATGGCGATGACAAGGTCCACTCCGCGGGATTTCCAGTCTTTGCAGATGTTGTCGATATCTTCCAGCATGGAAGCGGGAACTTCGGAGGGAAGATGTTTCCAGCCCAGGAAATCGTTTCCGGCGCCTTTTTCACTATCCAGCGTGTCAAAGGCATCCAGCGCCTTGTTTACGTAGGACTCATACTTGGCTGCGTCAACAAAGGACTGGCAGCCTTTTACGTCAATTTTAATCATTGTTTATCGTTATTTGTGTTGTTTTACAGCTAAAACAGGGGCCAAATTTAGCGATTATTCTTGAGATATAAAATATGCGCGTGGGGTTTGCGATGGCCGAAGAAATTTGGTTTTTTCGGGTCCCGTCCCGAAAAATAAATTCCTTTGGCCGTTGGCCAATGGGCATAGATTCTTCGCTACGCTCAGAATGAAAGGAGATGCCCGGTCGGGGCCGGGCATGACAAAGTAACATCTGGCCTGGACCGAAAAAGCCGGGAAAGCGGTCTTGTCGAGCCGGGGTTAAAGCACGGTAATGGAGGTCCAGTGGCCGAAAGTGTGCTTTAACTATGGTCGAGAGGAGGGGTTAAAGCACGCTAATACGATTTAGAATGGCGAAAGTGTGCTTTAACCAGGTGTACGAAGATGGGTTAAAGCACAGTGATGGGGGTTAGAAGGGCAAAAGTGTGCTTTAACCGGGCTGCGCGTGGGCGTCGCGATGGCCGAAGAAATTTGGTTTTTCGGGTCCCGCCCCGAAAAATAAATTCCTTTGGCCGTTGGCCCAATGGCAGTGACCCTGGCGGGTTACTGAGAAAGTTGGTCAGGACCAAAAACGCGGAAAACGGTTCTGGCCAAATGCCGAAGAAGCGTGCGTGTATAATAAAAGCAGCCGGGAAAAGTACCCGGCTGCTTTATTCGTTTTTCGTAGTGGAAGTTTAGGGAAGTTTTCTATGTGTTTAAGTTTCAGTGCAAAGATAAATCGACTTTTTTGATTTTGTACGTTTTTTGACGTTACAATTTGGTTCAGCGAGCCAAATACTAACATTGGTGCGCTCTGGAGCCGTTTTTGAACCTTGCACCGAAAATGAAACACGGACCAAAATTTTCTGTGCTGAATCTGCCCTGCAGCGTGCACAGTGGTCGATTCCCTTTTGGAGCTTCCACGAAAAGTGAAACAATTTTATCTATAAGTTGTTCCGGAACTCTGCCGGCGTAATTCCATAAGATTGTTTGAATGCAACACGGAAATTTGCTATTGTGAAACCTACAGTCTCGGCAATATCGCTGATGGAACGGTCCGGCTCGTCCCGGAGAAGGCGCACAGCTTCCTCCAGGCGGATGCCGTTCACATAGGAGGGGAAGGATTCCCCGCCGGCGAAGGCCGACATGAGTTTGTTCAGTACCTGACGACGCATGTTGAAGCGGTCCAGGATGTCCTGCCGCTGCAGGCTTACATTGGCGTAGAGCCGTTCTCCGCGGATGGTCTCGTCAATGGCATTGAACAGATCCCGGTCCTGCTCGGTGACTTCCACCACGCCCTCCGTAGCCGTCTTTGTGGACGTGACGGGCTTGGCCGAGGGCGCGAAACGGTTGATGAGTCGTACGAGCACATGGTTTTTCTCGCTGATGAGGCGCTGCTGCGCTCTATAGTACACGGATGCGATGGCGGCGAGCACGAATACGACGAGGACCACGACCAGGGCCGATGTCTTGCGCCTTGCGTCCTCCCGGGCCTTCTGGATTTCCAGCTCCTGCTCCTTGGCGTGGTACTTGGAGGCGTACTCGTGCGCCTGGCTGCTTTGGAACTGCTGCGAAAGCATCTCCTGTATGTTGGAATAGCGGTCCAGCCAGAGGAGTGCTTCATGGTAATGCCCCCTGGCCCTGGCTGCATCCGAACGGTCCCGAAGGATGGTGGCATAGTCTGCGTTGAGCGTGTCTGCTCCCATGCGCTGCTCGGTGACGGCGTCTATCTCCAGGACTTTATCCCAATAACCTACCTTTTTCCAGGCAGAGGCAATCATGCATTTGCCGGAATAGCTCTGCCCGTGTTCCGTTGCTTCAAAGACGGCAATCTCCCGGCGGGCTTCCTTCGTGCGGCCCAGCAGGGCATAGGCGCGGGCCAGGAACCCGTGGGCCTGGGCGCGGTAGAAATCACACCAGTGGGCGTGCGCGTCCTGGCTGGGAGGCAGCCTGTCGCTGTCCTCGGCGAAATCCCCGGAATGGAGCTGATAATAGTTGAGCTTGTCGATGATTTCCTGGGCCAGCAGCACGATTTCCGCGGGGCGGTTCATCTCGTCAAGGGCGTTGATGTTGCGCTTGGCTACCACAATCCAGGCGTCCAGGGCGTCGATACTCACGGCGCTGCGGGGCTCCAGGGCCTGCAGCGCATCATTGAGCTTGTTCAGCCCTTCTTCCTCGCGTCCCAGGTGGGTGAGGACAACTCCGATCTCTGCGTCTGTGCGGATGGATTCCACCTCCTGGCCCAGCTCGCGGGTGAGGTCGGCGATTTCAATGGCGTATTTGAGCCAGTTCTCGTAGTCCCGGCGCACGCGGTAGGCTTCGGCCGTGACGCGGAGAACATCCAGCCGCTGGATGGCGCCGGAGCGGGTCTCGGTACTGGTGGAATCACTCTGGAGGAGGCTGTGGCAAAGCTCGATGGCCTTTTCCGTCTGCGGATCCAGGGAACTGCGGGCGTAAATGGTGGCGCGGGCTTTGTCGGCGGCGAAGTCGCTGGCCAGGCCCAGCATCTGGACGGTATCTACGATGGCAAGCGCACGCTCGGGATCCTTCGCGTAGCAGTCGTAAGCGGTGTCGATGGTATAAATGGCGTCGGTGGTTCGTACGGAATCTCTGGACGACACGGGGCTGTGCGTACAGGATAGTGTTAATGTGGTTACAACGCCGAGTAGGATGAAACTCTTACACATAGGACGGTAAACGATGCGGCTAAGGTAGTAATTTTCTCCAATAATTGCTAATTTTGGCTTTGAAAATGGATTCCCGTCAAGACCGGACATACATCGCCATCGACTTGAAAAGCTTCTACGCTTCGGCCGAATGCGTCGCAAGAGGGCTGGACCCGCTTACGACGAATCTGGTGGTGGCCGATGCCTCCCGCACGGACAAGACCATCTGCCTGGCGGTGTCCCCGTCGCTGAAAGCCTACGGCATCCCGGGGCGTGCACGTCTCTTCGAAGTGTATCAGAAATTGAGAGGCACCGACGTCGAATTCATCATCGCCCCGCCGCGGATGAGCTATTATATAGAGGTAAGCAGCCGGATCTACAGCATCTACCTTCGTTTCATCGCGCCGGAGGACATCCATGTCTATTCCATCGACGAAGTTTTCATCGACGCCACGCAGTACCTGCGCCTCTATTCAACCACTCCGCACGACCTGGCCATGCGCCTGGTGCGGGAGGTGCTGCGGGAGACGGGCATCACCGCGACGGCGGGTATCGGCCCCAATCTGTATCTGTGCAAGATTGCGATGGACGTAGAGGCCAAGCATCAGGAACCGGACAAGGACGGGGTGCGCGTGGCGGCGCTGGACGAGGAGAGTTATCGGCGCAAATACTGGACGCATCGGCCCATGACAGATTTTTGGCGCATCGGACGGGGGACGGTGGCGAGGCTGGAGAAGATGTGCCTCTATACGCTGGGGGACATCGCGCGGCGCTCCCTTTCCGACGAGGAATCCCTTTACCGCGAGTTCGGCGTGAACGCGGAACTGCTCATCGACCATGCCTGGGGGTGGGAGCCCTGCACCATGGCGCAGATCAAGGCTTATCGGCCCTCCACGAGCAGCCTCTCCAGCGGGCAGGTGCTTACGCGTCCCTACAAGTTCGAGGAGGCCGCCCTCATCGTCCGCGAGATGACGGACCTTCTCACGCTGGACCTGGTGGAGAAGCGGCTCGTCACGGACCAGCTGGTCCTGCATGTCGGCTATGAAAGCGGTTCGCCGAAGGGCTATTCCGGGGCTATCGTGGCCGATTGGTACGGCCGCCCGACGCCGAAACCCGCCCACGGCTCGGTGAACCTTCCCGGCGCGACGGCGTCCACCGCCCTTGTCATGCGCGCGGCGATGGAGCTTTTCCACCGCATCGTCGATCCCCGTCTCACGGTGCGGCGCATCTATGTCGTCGCCTCGCACGTCCTGCCGCAGGAACGGGCCGATGGCCTGCAGCTGGGCCTTTTCGACGAGATGCCCGTGGACCTGGAGAAGGAACGTCGCCAGCAGGAGGCCATCCTGGAAATCCGGCGCAAGTTCGGAAAGAACGCCATCCTCAAGGGCATGAACTTTGAGGATGGAGCCACCACCCGTGAAAGAAACGCTCAAATTGGAGGACACAAGGCATGAAAGGCCCCTATGACGATATCATCCATCTGCCGCATCCCGTCTCGAAGCGGCACAGGCCTATGTCCCTGGAGGACAGGGCCGCTCAGTTCGCGCCTTTCGCCGCCCTGAAGGGCTTCGACGAGGAAATCGACCGTACCCGCGAGGAAGAAATGGCCGATGATATGTAATTTTTGCTATCTTTGCACTCCGAAATGAAAAAACTGTTTGTCATCTTCTCCCTGCTTGCCGTCTGCGCCTGCTCCCAGGCCCAGGTGAAGCAGTATCGGCCCAAAGTGGTCAAGGCCTATCCGCACGACATGATGGCGTACACCCAGGGCCTGTTCTTCCATGAAGGAGTCCTCTACGAGACCACCGGCCAGTACGGTACCAGCTCCATCCGCACGGTGGACCTGGCGTCGGGGAAACCCATTGTGGAGAAGAAGCTGAACAAAAAGTACTTCGGAGAGGGTTCCGCCATTCTGGGGAAGGACCTCTATGTACTCACCTGGACCAACAAGGTCGCCTTCCGCTACGACGCCGCCACCCTTACCTTCAAGGAAACCCTGAGTTATCCGCGCGAGGGCTGGGGCCTCACTACGGACGGGAAGCGGCTCATTGCCAGCGACGGCAGCGCCACGCTCTTCTTCCTGGACAGGAACTTGAAGCTGGAGAAGAAACTCCCGGTTACGCTGAACGGCCGTCCGCTCCGCAACCTCAACGAACTGGAATATATTAAAGGAAAGATCTGGGCCAACGTCTATCTCACGGACATGATTGCCATCATCGACCCCGCTACGGGGAAGGTGGAGGCCACCGTGGACTGCACCGGCCTGCTGCCCGACGAGGAATACACCAGCGCCACGGATGTCCTGAACGGCATCGCCGTGGATGCGGCCGGAAAGATTTACCTGACTGGAAAGAACTGGCCCAAGATGTATCAGATTGAGCTTGTAAAGTAAGATCTAAGGAAATAAAGGGGTATCCGGAAACTCCGGATTGAGATTACACCCTCATAACTTGATGCGGTTGATACCGCCGTAAGGAACAAATGAAAAAAACACTGCTTCTGGCAGCGCTCAGCGTGCTGCCCCTCTGCGCTGCGGCGCAGGAAAAGACCGAGCGTCTGGACTCGGTTGTCGTATCGGCCTCCCGTGCCGCAGGAAACACTCCTGTCACTTTTACTTCCGTCGGAAAAGCCGATCTTGAATCGGCCGACCCTTCCCATTCGCTGCCCATGGCGCTGAACCTGCTGCCGTCGGTGGTGACTTACCATGAGGGCGGCAACGGGCTGGGCAACTCGTCCATGACCATCCGCGGTTCCAAGGGCTCCCAGATCAACGTGACGCTCAACGGTATCACCCTGAACGACGCCGAGAGCCAGGAAGTCTTCTGGGTGAACATTCCTTCGCTTACATCCCTGCTGTCCAGCGTGCAGGTGCAGCGCGGTCTGGGAACATCGGCCAGCGGTGCCGGTGCCTTCGGCGCCAGCATTAACATGAGCACGGCCTTCGTGGGGGCGGATCCTGCCGGCCGCGTCAATCTCAGCGCCGGCTCCTTCGGCACCGGAATCGGCTCGGCGGCTTTCTCTACGGGGCTTCTGCCCGGCGGGTGGTACTTCAACGTGGCGGCCAACCTGGGCCACACGGACGGGTACATCCGCAACGCCAAAGTGAACTCCCAGTCCCTGTTTGCGGTTTTGGGCTGGCTGCACGGCCCCCGTTCCCTGCGCCTGACCTATCTGATGGGCAACCAGAAGAGCGGCATCACCTGGGACGGAATTGACCTGGAACAGTTCTACATCGACCCCACATACAATGGGGCCGGTAAGTACAAGGACGAGAACGGGAATACCTGTTACTACGACAATCAGACCGACAACTACGCCCAGCATCACATCCAGCTCAGCTATACGCGTGCCTTCGGGGAGCGGGTAACCTGGTCCAATACCTTCAATTATACGCGCGGAGACGGCTACGACGAGTACTACAAGACGGACCGCAAGCTGAAGCGCTTCGGCTTCCCTAAGGATTATGAGCCGGCGGTGAGCGACATGATCTATCAGAAAAAGATGGACAACGACCTCTTTGTGGTGAATTCCTCCCTGGCTTTCACGGCCAGCCGGTTGAAGATGACCGCCGGGGTGAATGCCAGCTGGTACCGTGGCGGCCACTGGGGCGAGGTCCTGTGGGTGAAGGAGACGGGCGAGTCCCGCCCCGGCGTGGACTGGTATGACAATCTGGGCCGGAAGGAGGACCTGAGCGCTTTCCTGCGCACCGAATACAGCCCTTTCTCCTGGCTCACCACCTACACGGATTTCCAGTACCGCAATATCCGCTATGCGCTCAACGGCGTGGATGACGACTGGCTGGAGTACGGCGCCCGCGAGGAAGACCGCCTGAACTATCGCCGCAACTGGGGTTTCTTCAATCCCCGCGCCGGTGTCACCGCCCATTGGAACGCTCACAGGCTCTATGCTTCCGTGGCGCTGGGTCACCGCGAACCGGGCAGGGGAGACATCAAGGAGAACGTGAAAGGCTCCGGTCTGGACATCAAGCCGGAAAGCATGGTGGACTACGAGGCCGGTTATGCATTTAGCGGCCGCGAGGTGGTTTTCTCGGCCAATGTCTATGCCATGGAATACTATGATATGCTGCTGGAGACCGGCCGCCTGTCCTCTTCCGGCTATGCCATCAAGGAGAACGTCCCGCGCGCCTGGCGCCGCGGCGTGGAACTGGCCCTGGGCTGGAAGCCCTGCAGCTGGCTGCGTCTGGACCACAATTCCACTTTCTCGGTGAATCAGATTGCGGATTATACTTCCTATGTCCCGTACGGGGACGATTCGGGCCGGACGTTCCCGGTGAATTACGGCCGTTCCACCATGCTCATGTCGCCTTCTGTGATCGCCATGTTCCGGGCGACGGTGTTTCCCTGGAAAGGGATGGACATTTCCTGGAACGGAAAGTATGTGGGAAAGCAGTATCTTGACAACACGGGTCGGGATAATCTGGCCGTCCCGGAATATTTTGTCGCCGGCCTTTCCGCCAGCCAGGAATTCAAGCTTCGCCACGGAGACCTGCACCTGTCGGCCTATGTCAACAATCTCTTCAACCGCCAGTACTATGCCGCAGGATGGCGCTGGGAGTCGTATGACGAGGCATCCGGCGATATTGCCACAGGGTCAGGCGTTTACCCTCAGGCGCCAATTAATTTCATGCTCGAGTTGAGTTATAGTTTTTAAAATATTTTATTTAATCAAAATAAGTTTAAAAAATTTTGCAGATTAAAAAACTTATTTTACCTTTGCATCAGAGGACGGGAGAATCCTCCCGTTCTCTCCTGTTAAAACGCATCTTCTAACCAACTAATTAACCTTCTTCTTAAGGTAAGAATACACTACTAACTAACCAAAAAATCAGGCTCGCAGTGATTGCGAGCCTGATTTTTTGTATATCGGCCTTTATTCTCCCAGCAGGGAAGGCCTTCTTTCGCGTGTGCGCTCGACGGCTTTCTCGTCCTGCCAGGCGCGGATGAGCTTGGGATTGCCGCTCAGGAGGACGTCCGGCACCTTCCAGCCGTTGAACTCCGCCGGACGCGTGTACACGGGCGGGGACACCAGGCCGTCCTGGAAGGAGTCCGACAGGGCCGATGTCTCGTCGGTGAGCACGCCCGGAACCAGGCGGATGATGCTGTCGGCCAGGAGGGCGGCGGGGATTTCGCCACCGCTCACCACGAAGTCTCCCACGGAGATCTCGCGGGTGACCAGATGCTCGCGGATGCGCTCGTCAATTCCTTTGTAGTGGCCGCACAGAATGATGATGTTCTCCTTGAGGGAAAGCTCGTTGGCAATGCCCTGGGTGAGCACTTCTCCGTCCGGGGCCATGTAGATGACCTCGTCGTAGTGGCGCTGGGCCTTGAGCTCGCTGATGCAGTTGAATACAGGCTCCACCATCATCACCATGCCGGCGTCTCCGCCGTAGGAATAGTCGTCCACGGTCTGCCGGCTGCCCAATCCGTATTTGCGCAGGTCGTGCACATGGATTTCGACCAGGCCTTTCTTGACGGCACGGCCGGGGATGGAGTAGCTGAGCGGACTGTCCAGCAATTCGGGGACGACGGTGATGATATCTATTCTGAGCATGCTTTTTCTGTTGTATCTGCAAAAGTAGCATTTTTTTAGCGGATTTTTATTATATTTGTGAGTTAATGTTTAACCTAATCTCAATTTAACGCATGAGTGAAGAATTGAAGCCTGTGGTCCAGGAAGTGGCCGCAGATGTAGCCCAGAACGTAGAACAGGCTGTCGAAGAAACGGTGAACTTTGCAGAAAAGACCCTCGCCGAACTCACCACCCTGTTCCAGGAATTGAAAGACAGTGAAGACCGCATGAAGCGGTTCAAAGAGGCAGAAGCCATCAAGTCTGCCTTCTATAAAAAGCTTTCCAAGGAGAAAGCGGCCGCCGGCGAAGACGCCGAGGTTGAGGAACCCGATGAAAACACTCCCGCTGAAGACGCCACCGTACCCATGCAGAGTGGCCCTGTGAGCCCCTTCGCCGCCATCGAGGCCGGTTTCAAGGCGCTTTACATGGAATTCAAGAAAGAGCGGGCCGAATATAACCGGGAGCAGGATGCCCTCCGTGAAGAGAACCTTGCCAAGAAGCAGGCCGTCATCGAAGAGCTCAAGACCCTGGTGGAAGAGCCCGGAGACATGAAGGACGCCTTCCCCAAGTTCCGCGATATCCAGAACCGCTGGCGCGAGATAGGCCCCGTTCCTCAGCAGAATTTCCGCGACGTAAACGACACCTACCAGCTCTACATCACCAAGTTCTACGACCTGGTGGATATCAACCGCGAACTCCGTGACCTGGACTTCAAGAAGAACCTCGAGGCCAAGACCGCATTCTGCGAGCAGGCGGAAGCCCTCGCCGCGGACGAAGACGTGGTGGAAGCCTTCAAGGAACTCCAGAAGCTCCACGAGCAGTGGAAGGACCTGGGCCCCGTCGCCAAGGAATTCCGCGAGGAAATCTGGGAGCGCTTCCGCGTGGCCACTTCCGTCATCAATAAGCGCTATCAGGCCCACTTCGAGGAAATGAAGGCCCAGCAGCAGGGCAATCTCGAGGCCAAGACCGCTCTGTGCGAGCAGGTGGAGGAGATTGCTGGCCGCGAAATCACATCTTCTTCCCAGTGGAACACGCTGAGCAAGGAAATCGAGGAAATCCAGGCCAAGTGGCGTTCCATCGGCTTCGCCACCCGCAAGGAGAACCAGAAGATCTATGACCGCTTCCGCGCTGCCTGCGACAAGTTCTTCGAGCGCAAGAGAGCCAGTTTCTCCGAGTTCAAGGACAGCATGAACGAGAATCTCTCGAAGAAGATGGCCATCATCGAAGAGGCCGAGTCCCTCAAGGACAGCACCGACTGGAAGGCTACCAGCGACCGTCTCATCGAACTGCAGCGTCAGTGGAAGGAGATCGGCGCCGTGCCCCGCAAGAAGAGCGAGCAAATCTGGAAGCGTTTCCGTGCCGCCTGCGACGCCTTCTTCACCGCGCGCGACAACCGTCCCGACGGGCAGGGCAGCCTGAGCGCCAACCTCGCCGCCAAGAAGGCCCTCATCGAGGAGATCAAGGCCTACGAACCTGCGGCCGACAAAGATGCCGATGCCCAGAAGTCTTTTGCCGAAAAGTGGAACGCCATCGGCTTTGTTCCCTTCAAGGAGAAGGATGCCATCCAGGCCGCCTACAAGGAAGCCATGTCTTCCAAGTTCCCTGGCTTCGGCAGCCGCGGACCCCGTCGCCCGGAGCGTGGCGCCGGCCGTGAGCGTCGTCCCATGACGGAGACCGACCGCCTGAAGGAGCAGTTCAACGCCCTGCAGTCGGAGATTCAGACCTATGAAAACAATATCGGTTTCTTCGGCCTTTCCAAGGGCGCGGAGAAACTGAAAGCGCAGATGCAAGAAAGAATAGATGCCGCCAAGGCCAAGTTGGAAGAGTTGAAGGCACAGATCCGTGCCAAAGAGGCAGAGGAGGCACAGGAGTAAGATATGGATAAGAATTCGATCATTGGCTTTGTCCTGATTTTCCTCATCATGCTGGGGTTCTTCGGGTATCAGGGCCGTCAAGTACAGAAACAACAAGCCATTCAGGCACAGCTGGACTCCATCGCTGCGGCGGAAGCCCTCGCAGATACGGTAACCTACATCCCTTCGGTCAAGGAAGAAGAGACGGTGAAGGTTTATTCCGATTCCCTGCTGAACGCTGCCGCCAACGCCGATGCCCAGCTTGTCACCCTTTCCAACGACAAACTGGAAGTGACGTTCACCACCCGCGGCGCCCAGCCGTATTCCGTGATGGTGAAGGATTACCTCACTTATGGAAAAGAACCGATCTATCTGCTGCAGGGCGGGAAGAGTGAACTGGGTTACATCGTCTATGCCCCTACGGCCGTAGATACCCGCAAGTTCAACTTCCAGGTTGTCCAGACTACGGACACCACGGTGGTCATGCGCCTGCCCTTCGCCCAGGGCGGTTACATCGAGCAGACGTACACCCTCCTGCCCGATTCCTATTCCGTCAACGAGCAGATCTCCTTCGTGGGCATGGGAAACCTCATTCCCCGTAATGTGGGCAGCATCGACGTGGATTTCGACGCCTACATTCCCCGCATGGAGAAGGGTTACAAGAACGAAACCCAGTACTCCCGTCTCAACTACTATTTCCCGGACGACAGCAAGCCCGGCAACATCGGCAACGGCCGGAAGGGAGAGAAGCGTTTCAACAACAACATCGAGTGGTTCGCCTTCCAGCAGCAGTTCTTCAGCGCCATCATGCGCGCACCCGGCAACTTCAGCTACGGTGAGTTCAACATCGACTTCCTGCCCAAGGGAGACACGGACCTGATGCACTGCAAGGCCCTCATGCGGGCCGATATCACCCCCGGCGCAAACCGCATCGACGTTCCCTTCGAGTTCTACTTCGGCCCCAACAACTACAAGGGCCTCAAGGCATACGGCCACTCTTACGAGAAAGTGATCCCGCTGGGCGGTAAGATCATCGGCCTGTTCACCAAGTATTTCATCATCCCGATGTTCGACTGGCTGCACACGGGGATTGCGAACTTCGGCCTCATCATCCTCCTGATGACCATCGCCATCAAGATCGTGGTGCTGCCGTTCGCCTACAAGAGCTACTCCTCCAGCGCCAAGATGGCGGCCCTGAAGCCGTTCATGGAGAAGATCAATGCCAAGTATCCCAAGCAGGAGGATGCCATGAAGAAGCAGCAGGAAACCATGGAACTGTACCGGAAAGCCGGCGTGTCTCCGATGGGAGGCTGCCTCCCGATGCTTCTCCAGCTGCCTATCCTGTGGTCCATGTTCCGCTTCTTCCCGGCTTCCATCGAACTGCGTCAGCAGCCTTTCCTCTGGGCCGAGGACCTCAGCGCCTATGACGACATCATCCACTGGAACACCAGCATCCTGGGAATGGACCATATCTCCCTCTTTGCTCTCCTGATGGCCGTATCCATGTTCTTCTATTCGAAGATCACCATGCAGGGCCAGAACGCCGGCAACGACCCCAATGCCAAGATGATGCAGAATATGAGCCTGTACGTGATGCCCATCATGATGTTCTTCATCGGCAACAGCCTTTCTTCCGGCCTCAGCTATTATTACCTCCTGTCCAACATCATCACTTTCGCGGAAACTTATGCCATCCGCAAGTGGATGGTGAAACCGGACGAGATTGTCGCCAAGGTCAAGGCAGCGGAGAACAAGCCCGCTCCCAAGAGCAAGTGGCAGCAGCGTCTGGAGGAAGCCCAGAAGATGCAGCGGGAAATGCAGAAGAACCAGAAAGGTCGCCGCTAACTTATGATTAAACAGAATCTGGAGAATATTTTAAAGAAACTGCCATCAGAAGTCACGCTGGTGGCAGTTTCCAAATTCCACCCTGTGGAACGGCTCATGGAAGCCTATGAAGCCGGCCAGCGAGTCTTCGGAGAGAACCGGCCGCAGGAACTTGCCGCCAAGGTGCCTGAGATGCCGTCCGACGTTCAGTGGCATTTTATCGGCCACCTCCAGACCAATAAGCTCAAGCTGGTGCTTCCGTACGTTTCCCTGGTGCAGTCGGTAGACTCCTTCCATCTCCTGGAAGCGATCAATAATTGGGCGGCAAGTAATAACAAGGTAATAGACGTGCTCCTGGAACTTCACCTCGGTGCCGAAGAAACCAAACAAGGCTTTACTGAGAGTGAGATTTTGGCCTTGGTGGCACAGGTTTGCGAGCACATACCCTCCGGACTGACTTGCGTCCGAATTAGAGGTCTTATGGGCATGGCTACTAATACTGATGATATGTCGGTGGTGGAGAAGGACTTTGAGAGGATAGAGGCGCTGTATAATAAAATCAAAGCCCTCGGGGTGGAGGGCTTCGATCAACTGTCTATCGGTATGTCCGGGGACTGGCCGCTGGCTGTGAAGCACGGGGCTACCATGGTGCGTATCGGCACGGATATCTTCGGTCCGCGGGAATACTGAGTCTCCTACGCCAGAAGCTTAAGGAGTTGTTTTTCGGTGACGTCGGGGATTAGTGTCCGGATGTGTTCCTGCAGGCGACGGAAGGATTCTTCCGGGCTGTGATTTACTTCGAGGTCCGATCCTCTGGCTGCCTCGAAGGCGGCGAAGAAGGGGACTGCGGGCTTGTCGAAGAGGGCTTCCGGGGTACAGAAAGAGGATGTTTGCCAGCCGTTGTAGTGCAGGTCCGGTCCGCGGTACACGCGGGTGATGTCTCCGGTGACTACGCGGCACTGCTGCATCAGCTTTGCGATGATGGTATCGGCCGCGCCTTTCTTGATGCCCAGCAGCAGGCGCACTTCCTTGATGCCGATGCTCCCGTTTTCCTTCAGGTAATCCAGTACTTTCCGCTGGGCTTCGTCGGGTTTGTATTTGTCCTGGGCGCGGCGGTAGTTTCTGAGCTCGGCGTACCATTCCACCGTGGCGAAGGCCGCTTTCCCCTGGAGGAACTTCCCGTAGGCGATCTCCCCGCTCTGGACGCAGTGGATTTTCCAGTCCCAGGGGGTGTAAGACAGGTTTTCCTGGGTGTCGAACCAATTGTCCACGGAGGTCATTTCCTCTACGGAGTAGCCGGGGATGTCGTTCTCGAAGAAGGGGACGATTCCCATTTCCTGGATGGTCTGCAGCATGGTCTCCGCGCTGATGATACGAGGAGGCAGCCCATTTGTCACATGATGTTCAAAGCCCATGTTCAAATGTACGAATTATTCCTTAATTTTGTGTTATGAAATTCCGCGTTCCCCACACCTATGTGATTATCTTCGCCCTGCTGGTCCTGTGTGCAGCGGCTACCTGGTTTGTCCCCGGCGGCCAGTATGTGCAGTCCCCGGAGGGTATTACCTATGAGCCGGTTGCGGCTGTTCCGCAGAGCTGGCAGGTCTTCACTGCCATTTACCATGGTTTTGTGAAGCAGGCCGGAATCATCATTTTTATTCTGGTTGTCGGGGGCGCGTTCTGGCTTTTGAATGCGACCGGGGCGGTGTCGGCTGGCATCGGCCGGTTTATTGCGCGTGTGGGGCGGCGGGACAAGTGGGTGCTGGCGGGCATCACGCTGTTGTTCTCGCTGGGCGGCGCCATCTTCGGCATGAGTGAGGAAACCATCCCTTTCGTCGGGATGGTGGTGCCGCTGATGCTTTCGATGGGGTATGACGCTTTCATGGGCATGCTCATCGTCTATGTCGCCGCCAATGTGGGTTTCTCCAGCGCTTTCCTGAACCCTTTTACAGTGGGGATAGCACAGGGAATGGCCGGCTTGCCCCTTTTCTCAGGGATGGGCTACCGTATCTTCTGCTGGGCTTTCCTGACTCTGCTGCTGATTCTTTTTGTGCTGCACTATGCCCGGCGCTGCAAGGGGACGCGTCTGGATGGGGTGCGTCTGGACGGGGACCGGTATCCCGGTGGGGCATCGGCCCTCTCTTCAGCCCCCCGGGATACCGGTTCCCCCCAGACGCCGCTTAGCAGGCGTCAGGCGTGGATTCTGGTGGTGTTGGGCATCACCGTGGTGCTGCTGGTTGTTGGTGTGACGGTCTGGAACTGGTATCTTCCGGAGATTACCGGACTGTTCCTGGTGATGGGTATTGTTGCCGGTATGATTGCCGGTTTTGATTCCGGCCGTATTGCCGATGAACTGCTTGCCGGCGCCCGCGACATACTTTCCGCTGCCCTTGTGGTGGGCTTTGCATCGGGAATCATCGTCATCCTTCAGGACGGCAAGGTTGTGGACAGCATCCTTCACGCCATGCAGGAAGGGCTTGACGGCCAGGGACCCTTGGCGTCTTTATCGGCCATGTACGGCATTCAGGCCGTTATTAACTTCCTCATTCCCAGCGCATCGGCCAAAGCCGCCATCACCATCCCCATCATGGCCCCCTTCGCCGACATGGTGGGCGTCTCCCGCCAGGCCATGGTCCTTGCCTTCCAGTTCGGTGACGGCTTCACCAACATGCTCACCCCCACTTCCGGCGTGCTCATGGCCGCCCTTGCCATGGCCCGCATCCCCTACACTAAGTGGGTGAAGTGGGTATGGAAAGGCGTTCTGGTGTTGCTGGCCCTCGGCCTTTTCCTCCTCCTCGCCACCGCCCTCTTCCCTTTCCGTGCTTAGCCACCGATCCGTGCACGGAATGGGCCTGTTTGGTGCACGGGGCGCCAGCCAGAAAAAAAATCACCCCCCGGAGAAGGTCCGGGAGGTGATAAGTGAGGGTGCCTCTGGTGAATTAGATGGCCAGGGTGAGCATCAGGGCGCCCACGAGGCCCAGGATGGCGTAGAATTCCGGGAGGGCGGCGTAGATGAGGGTGTTGGTCTGGACGTCGTGGCCCTGGGAGATGCCGACGATACCGTTGGCGCAAACCTGGCCCTGACGGATGGCGGAGAGCATGCAGACAAGACCCACGCCGATACCCACGCCGAACAGCAGGGGACCGTTGGCGGCGAAGTCAAACTTGTAAACCAGGAGCCACATGAAGAATCCTACGAAACCGTAGATGCCCTGCGTAGCCGGAAGGGCCGACAGGATGAGGTAGCTGCTGGATTTTTCAGGAGCGCGTTTGAGGGCGCCTTCTGCCGCGTTGCCGGCGATGGTGGTGCCGTAGGCGCTGCCGATACCGGCCAGAGATAGCATGAGGCCGAGACCGAGATAACCGAGAATTTCGTTCATAACAAATTATAATTTAAACATTTATTTCTTGATGGGCCGATAGATGCGTCCCTTCCCGTCATACCCCGAATTCTTGAAGAACTCCAGGAAGTTCAGACGAAGCGGGTGCACAAAGGCACCCAGGCAGCACATGGCCAGATTAAGGGTGTGTCCGATGATAAGGATGATGACGAAGGGAACAATCCCGAATCCGCCGTCTCCCAGTGTCATGGTGGCGATGTCGTTGAAAGCCTTGCCCAGCATGCCGCCGGCCAGGCCGAGCGCATACAGGCGCAGGTAACTGAGAACGTCTCCCAGCAGTCCCGTCACCGTATTATAGGTTTCCCAAAGGCCGGAGCCGATGTTTTTCAGTGGATTGCGGTGGATGTCGTTGAACAGGAAGATACCCAGGGCGCTCACCACGCCCAGGCCGATGACGATCCACTTGGTGACCTCGGCGGGAATGGACAGGAACATGGCCAGGGCGCCGAAAGCCACGCCGCCGACGATGAGCAGCGTCCAGCCCCAGGTGCCCAGCGAACCCAGGAATCCCTTGTTCTTAGTAGCATAGACCGTCTTCACGACCATGGCCAGGCACAGGTGGACAATGCCGATGATAAGCGCCAGGACCATCTGGGCCTCGAAGCCCGCGATGGTGCCGGTAATCATCACAGCCTTGAGCCAGGACGGGATCCACGGCAGCACGGAGATGTCCACGCCGAAGAAGGTATGCATGACGATACCCACGACGAAAGTGCCTGCGCCCAGGATGGTCACCAGCGGAGCCATATCCTTCATGCCCGTCTTGCGCAGCAGGATGCCGCCGATGATGAGGGCCAGGCCGTAGCCGGCATCGCCCATACACATGGCGAAGAACAGCAGGAAGAAGACGGAGATATAGGGGGTGGGGTCGAATTCATTATAGTCCGGACGGCCGTACATGTCTGTGAGCAGTTCGAACTGACGGACGAACCAGTTGTTCCTGAGCTGGATGGGAGGATTGTCCTCCACCACGGCCGCCTCCTTGAGATAGAGCACGCCGATTTTGTCCAGTGCGGCGCAGACCTCGGCATCCTTCTCCGTGGGGGCATAGCCCACCAGCGTGACGATGGTGTCTTCGGCTGCGGGGACGGCTGCGGCACCGGCCAGATGCAGATCCAGGCTGGAGAGCAGCGAAGAACGCTTCTGCTCCAGTTCCGGGATGCGCTCCCTGGCGCCGGCGATGCGGCTGAGCACCTTGGCAAAGTGCGCCTGTTTCTCCTGAAGTTCCTTTTCCTTGCCCTCTGCACTTTGCACGGGGGCCGGGACCTCGCCGGGAAGGGTGTCTTCGCCCGCCACGACGAACCAGGTGGCCGACTTATCCTGCGCAATCACGGAAAGGGCGAACTCCTGGGCCCACTCCTGTTTGAATGCCTTGTTGGAAAGCTTGTGGAAGTGCAGGGCCACGCCGGCTTCGGAAAGCTGTGCGAGCACCTCGGGATCCAAGGCTCCCCACTGGCGCAGAACCTTCAGCTCCTTTTCCAGCTGGCGGATTTTCTGGCTGTCGTCGGAGTAGCGCATGAGCATGCCGCCTGCAAGGCGGACGATGTCGCCTTCAATATGTTCCGGCTGGATGCCATCGGGGATATCGGCCTTGCCGAGGCCCTGGATGAGGCCGTCCACAAGTTCAATCTGTCCCTTCAGGTCCTGGGATGCTTCGTCCACGGGCTTCACGCTCCGCGTGATGTCCATGAGGCCGAGCTCCTGGAGTTTTTCCAGCAGGTCATTCTGCGTTCCGTTGAGCAGAATGAAGGAATATTTGGTCATGGATGCAATCATGCCATGGAGGCCTCCTCTTCCTCTGCGTGCCGGTTTTTTACAATCTTGGACGATGCCTTGGAGAGGTTTTCCTCGTCTTCCATATAGCGCTTGATCTTGCGGATGGCCTCCTGATAACCGGGAATCTGCACCTTTTCGTACAGGTTCACCTTCTGGGTGGTCTTCTTGCGCTGGTAGTCCAGAATCCGGGCTTTCTCCAGATATACTTCGCTTTCAATGCCCAGACGGCTCAGTTCCTTGAGGATGGCCACGCCGTCGGCGAACCAGGCGGGCTTGACAAAGGCGTTGAAGGGTTTGATCTGGTAGTGAATCTCTCCGAGGGCGGGCGTCTTGACGCCGGCCACTTTCTTTGTATAAAGCTCCACATCCTCAATGGAGATGAGTCCGGGCTCGAACTCGTTCCACAGGGCTGCGAGATAGTCGTATCGCTTCAGGGCATCTTCCAATTCGGCGGTCAAACGTTCACTGTCGGCCTTGGCTTTGCGCACTTCCAGCCGGAGGGCGCTCTCCTTGTTCTGTAAGGTAGGGAGCGCCCTCTGGCGGACTTTGAGCTGCTTGCCCATTTCCGTCAGCGAGGTTTTGTTGTATTGGAATTTAATAGCCATTATTTGACCCAGTATTTGTCGATAAGTGCCTGCTTGATACCGGTTTCGGCCGGGGTGAAGTACTTGGAGAAGAGCTTCCATGCGGTGTCCAGCATCTCGGTGATGGAGATGTTGACGTCGATGGCCAGCAGTTCCCGCGCGTAATCCTTGGCGTAGTCCAGGCAGCGATGGTCGTAGTCGGAGAGGTCGAAGCCGTTCTCCAGCTTGGTCTTGGCGTTCTGGGCGTCGGCATACAGGCGCACGGATGCGTTCATCACCTGGGAGTGGTCCTCACGGGTTTTCTTGTTCTGGACCAGCTGTTTCAGACGGGACAGGCTGCGGAACGGGTCGATGATGACTTTGCCCGTATCTGAATCCGCCCTCAGGAAGAGCTGTCCTTCCGTGATGTAGCCGGTGTTGTCCGGGATGGCGTGGGTGATGTCGCCGTCGTTCAGGGTGGTGACGGCGATGATGGTGATGGAACCCTCGGTGGGCAGCTGCACGGCCTTCTCGTAAATCTTGGCAAGGTCGCTGTACAGGGAACCCGGCATGGAATCCTTGGACGGGATCTGGTCCATACGGTTGGAAACGATGGACAGGGCATCGGCATACAAGGTCATGTCCGTGAGGAGCACCAGCACTTTCTCATTCTTCTCCACGGCGAAGTATTCGGCGGCGGTGAGGGCCATGTCGGGCACCAGCAGACGCTCCACCGGGGGATTCTCCGTGGTATTGATGAAGCAGATGATCTTGTCCAGGGCGCCCGCCGCTTCAAAGCTGTGCTTGTAGAAGAGGTAGTCGTCGTTGGAAAGGCCCATGCCGCCGAGGATAATCTTGTCCACGTCTGCGCGCAGGGCTACGTCTGCCATCACCTGGTTGTAGGGCTGGTCCGGGTCTGCGAAGAAGGGAATCTTCTGGCCGGAAACCAGCGTGTTGTTAAGGTCGATGCCGGCAATGCCGGTAGGAATGAGCTGGGAAGGCTGCCGACGCTTGTAGGGGTTCACGGAAGGACCGCCGATCTGGCGTTCCTCGCCCTCGATCTCCGGACCTCCGTCGATGGGGTGTCCGTATGCGTCGAAGAAGCGGCCGCTCAGCTGTTCGCTCACTTTCAGGGTAGGGGGTTCTCCCAGGAAAGCGACCTCCGCATTGGTGGGGATGCCTTCCGTTCCGGAGAAAATCTGAAGGGTAACCAGGTCTCCCTTGGTTCTTACTACCTGGGCCAGGCGTCCGTCCACCACGGCCAGTTCGTCGTTGCTCACTCCTTTGGCGTGCAGTGACACGGTGGCTTTGGTGATGCCTTCCAGTTGGGTATATACTCTTTGATATGCTTTCATGGTTACGCAATCATTTTCTTGACGGTTTCGTTGTAGGACCAGAACTGCTCGCTCTCGTAGGCGGCATAGTTCATCTGGCGCAACTCGTTGATGAGGATTTTGAAGAACTCACGGCATTTCTCGAAGTCTTCGAAATCATAGTCCTTCTCGCAGATCTCCAGCACCAGATCCAGCATGAAGCGCTGACGCTCCAGCGGCGTAAGGGCATCGATGGCGTCGAAGGCGTCCTGCTGCAGGATGACGAAGTCGATGAGCTCGCTCTTCCAGAAATTGACGTGGTAGCTCATGGGCACACCGTCGTCTCCCAGGATGTTGATCTGCTCGCTGGCTTCCTTTCCGCGGCGGATGATGTTCTTGGCTTTGAGCACTTTGTCGGCCCAGCCCTTTTCCACCGTCTGGTCCAGGTATTCGCGGATTTCGGGGTAATCGAGGTATTTGGAATAGGATTCCAGCGGGCCCACGGCCGGGTAGCGTTTCTGGTCGGCCCGGTTCTGCTCCAGGGCGTAGAAACAGCGGGCGGCCTTCTTGGTGCTTTCCGTGACGGGTTCCTTGAGGTTGCCGCCGGCAGGGGAGACCGTGCCGATAAAGGTGACGGCGCCCGTCTGGCCGTTATTGAGGACCACCATGCCCGCGCGGGCGTAGAAGTTGGAGATGATGGCCGACAGGTCCACGGGGAAGGCATCGGCACCGGGCAGCTCTTCCATACGGTTGCTCATCTCGCGGAGGGCCTGGGCCCAGCGGGAGGTGGAATCGGCCAGGAGGAGGCACTTCAGACCCATGGCGCGGTAGTATTCGCAGATGGTCATGGCCGTATAGACGGAGGCTTCACGGGCGGCTACCGGCATGTTGGACGTGTTGCAGATGATGGTGGTACGTTCCATCAGATGACGGCCCGTATGCGGGTCGATGAGTTCGGGGAACTCGGTGAATATCTCCACCACCTCGTTGGCGCGCTCGCCGCAGGCCGCCATGACGATGACGTCTGCGTCGCCCTGCTTGGCGATGGCGTGCTGCAGGACGGTCTTTCCGCAGCCGAAGGGACCGGGAATAAAGCCGGTTCCGCCTTCCGCGATGGGGTTCATGGTGTCGATGACGCGGACGCCCGTTTCCATGATGCGGTTGGGACGCGGCTTCTCCTTGTAGCCCTTGATGGCCACTTTCACGGGCCACTTCTGGGTCATGGTTACGTTTACGTCCTCTCCTTCCTCGTTCACGAGGACGGCGACGGTATGGTCAATGTTATACTGGCCCGCGGGAGCGATGCTCTTGACGGTGAACTCTCCCTTGAAGGCAAACGGAACCATGATCTTGTGGGGCAGCCAGCCTTCCTTGACCTCTCCCAGCCAGTCTGCGGCGACCACTTTGTCGCCTTCCTTGGCGAGGGGAGTGAAGTCCCAGACCTTTTCGTGGTCCAGGGGGTCTGTGTATTCACCGCGCTGCAGGAACACTTCCGTCATGGTGGCCAGGTTGTTCTGCAGGCCGTCGTACACGCTGGAAAGCAGGCCGGGGCCCAGCGTAACTTCCAGCATGCGGCCTTCGAACTCCACCGGGTCTCCGTTCTTGAGGCCGCGGGTGCTTTCGAACACCTGGACGGAGGCTTTGTCTCCGTTCACCTTGATGACCTCTGCCATCATCTTCACTCCTTGGAGGTCGATGTAGCAGATTTCATTCTCTGCAACGGGACCATCCACCTGGACGGTGACCAGGTTGGAGACGATGCCCGTTACTATACCTTTTGTTTTCATATTATGCTTCAAATTTTACTCCTTGATAAGTTCCTTTCACTTCTTCCACCAGCTTTTTGAACAGCTCGCGGCCCTTGGACTCGTCCAGGGAGAGCCAGCGGTCCACGATGTGCAGCTTGGCCACGTAGGCGAGTACGGCGGTGAGGTCGAAGTAGTGGAAGAGGGAAAGCTCGTCCACCTGCTTCCAGACAATGTCGTCCAGGGCCTTCTCGCGGGAGAGGAGGTCTGCTTCCGAAAGGGCGGAGGCTACATCGGCCTGCTGGGGGAATTCCTCTTCTTCCTCTTCGCTAAGCCGGAGGACGTCTTCTTCTTCCGGACGGCCCAGCTGGCGGTTCAGGAAGCGGACCTTGGCGTTGCGAAGGTTTCTGTCGAAGGTGAAGTACGCCCGGATGAAAGGCTGGGGGTGGGCCAGGGTATCGGCGTAAAAGTCCTTCGTGAGTTCGCTTTCGCGGAAGCCCCTGAGGAGGACCTCCAGGATGGCGGCGTCCTTTTCCGACAGGTTCTCGCGGATTTCCTCCATCACCTTTTCGAAGCCCTGTCCGTCCGCGTAACGGAAGTCCGCGGTAAGGAACGGAAGGCTGGAGATGATGTATTCGAAATTACCCATGCGCTAGCCGAAGAGAATCTTTTTGGTGGCGGGGCGCATGTATTCGCCCACGAGTTCGCGGAAGCTTTCCTCGGTGAGGGAAATGAAGTATCCGCCGTCTTTAGGGCCGATTTTGAACCCGCCTGCCAACTTTCTGGAGAAGGAAGCTTCCACCTCCTTGCCGATGGTTTTGGAAAGCTCTCCCTTGATGAAGGGTTCCAGCTCCTTCTGGAGTTTTTCCGGAAGGACCAGTGCGATGTCTGCGCTTTCCTGTGCGCTGAAGCGCTGGGCGACGGCCGTGATGATTTCCTTCAGGTAGGCCTCGGAGGAAAGGGCGTCCTTGACGGGCTCCACCGCCTTGGCGACGATGAGGTTTTCTATGTTTTCTTTTGTGGCTTGCAATGCCTGGGTGGCGGACATCTTTACGTCACCCTCTACTTTGACCGTGTAATCCGCAGCGTCTTTGCGGGCCTTTTCAAGAATGGCAGAGGCCTCTTCCTGTGCTTTCTTCACGATGGCCTGAGCCTCTTCCCGGGCTTTGGCCACAATGGCCTCACCCTCTTCTTTTCCTTTCGAAAGACCTTCTTTATAGAGCTGCTGGGTCAATTCCTGGAGTTTATCCATATAGACAGTGTTGTTTTAGTTATTCGTGTTCCCACAAATATAGGGAAAAACGAACGAAAATAAAAACGAAATCCGTGCCACAAATTTGCGCATTTTGTGTCCGAATTTCGCTTTTATTGGTAGAAAGGTGGAGTGGGCGGGAACCGCCGGGATTACCGGCCGATGGAGGCGGCTGCGATGGAAGCCACGACGCCGCGGAGGCGGCCCGTCGCGCCCTCGTCATGCGGGTGCACGCGGTGGGCGAGCACAATGACGGCAGTGTTGGTGTCGGGATCCAGGATGACGGATGTTCCGGTGTAACCGGTATGGCCGCGTACATTGTCCAGCTCGAAGATGTCGCCGCTGGTGTAGGGACCGCTGTAGTAGGTGTCCCAACCCAGGGCACGGGCAACGGAAGGATCGTCGGTGAGGGGCACTTCGAACATTTTGCGTACGGTCTGGGGACCCAGGATGCGACGGCCGTTGTAGCTGCCTCCGTTCAGGAGGGCGGCGCAGATGACGGCCATGTCCTCGATGTCGGAGAACACGCCGGCGTTACCGGAATTGCCGGCATTGGCAAGACGTGCGGTGGGATCGTGCACGGCGGCCCGGAGGACGGTGCTGTCGGAGAGCATCTCAGTGGGGGCGCAGAGGGTGGCCAGTTCCGGCTTCCATGCGGGAGTGCCGGCAATCACCTTGCCTTCCTCGAAGTACTGCTGAACCAGCTCCGGGTTGCCCTTGAGCTCGCCGAAGTCCAGCGGGAAATAAGTAGTGTGCTTCAGCCCCAGGGCGTCGAATACGTTCTTCTGGGCATAGTCGCACAGACGCTCGCCGGTCACGCGCTGCAGGATGTTCTGCAGGGTGATGAAGTTGAGGCAACTGTAGAGCTGCCGTGTACCGGGGCGGAAGTTGCGTTTGATGCGGGTGGAGATGTACATCATGAGGGAGTCCGGGCTGTCGGCGCCGAATTCTTTGATATATGCGTTGGTGTTGGGCAGGTAGGCAGCCAGGCCGGAGGAGTGGGTGAGGAGGTTCTGCACCGTGATTTCCACTTTTTCACCGGTCTCGGGGTCTTCCCAGGGCTGGAACTCGGGAATGTAGTAGCTCACGGGGTCCACCAGGCGCACCTTTCCCTGTTCGATAAGCTGCATGAAGGAAAGGGTGGTGCCCACGCACTTGGAAACGGAAGCCAGGTCGAACATGGTTTGCACGGTCATGGTCTCTTTTACAGGGTACACGGACTTGTAGCCGAAGGCTTTCTCGTAAACGAGGTGGCCGTTGCGGACGATTCCCACCACGGCTCCGGGTACGTCGCCGGCGGCGATGGTGGCGTTGACGGCGCTGTCAATGAGGGCCAGGTGTTTGGAACTCATGCCCTGTTTTTCGGGCGTGCTGCGGCGGATGCCGTTGCTGTTTTTAGGCTGGAATGAAGACGCCAGCAGCACGACAGACGCTGCGGCGGCAGCCATAAGGATGGATTTAGAATACATAGGTTGTTCCCATACCTACCATTAAGTCGCTGAGCTGCGGGTCGAAGCCCTTTGCAACATCCAGCGAGAGGATAAAGTTTGTGTTCATGTGCAGCTTCGCGCCCACACCGGCGCTGGCCATCACCGGCAGCCGTTTATTCTGATAGACTGCGATGGCCCCAGTGGGAGCGTTCTTCTGTTCGTCGGCCCGGTAGGTCTTGGTAATGCCGGCGAAATCCATGAACGGGTTAATAACTATATGGAAATATTGGTTAAACAAGCGGAATCGGAAGGGGATGACGCGCAGTTCCAGGTTGGCCCAGGCATAGCCCGCGGCGGCAATCCGGTTATAGCGGTAACCGCGGATGCTGTATCGGCTCCCCAGTCCCGAATATTCTTCGTAGGCGTAGTGGATGGTAGCCAGCTCGTTGATGTTGTAGTAAGGCATCTCGCCTGCGAACGTGTGCTGGAGGCCCAGGTGGTAGGCGAAGATGAGCCGCTCCGGCACCAGGGTGAGGTAGTGCCTCCAGTGAAGGACCAGCTGCATGTAGTTGTAATGCCATCGGCCCAGGTCGGCATTGCCCAGGAGCATCGCTTCCGCGTAGGCACCCTTCGAAGGGAAGAGCTCCACGTCGCGCGTGTCGTAGGTGACGCCGCCCTTCAGCTCCAGCGAAGAGCCGCCAGCGAACTCGTCGTTCCGTATGAGGCCGGTTTCGCGGTACAGCAGGAACAGGCTTTTCCCGGAGTCATAATTGCTCAGGTTGAAGTCCGACATCATCACGCCCCGGAAAACCGCGCCCCCCATCCAGCGGAGATGCTCCGTGATATTGCCCTGGAAGGCGGCCGATGCGCGGAAGAACCGGCGCCGGTTGGTGTACCAGGCCGTCCGCGTCTGAGTATTCAGTTCCAGGGACTCGTCAAAGGGAGAGGCGATGCCGTTGTATCCATAGAAGTTGTTGGCTCCGGCGTCGCGGTAGGTGAGGGAAGCGTTGATACGCACCCCCGGAATGAGCGCCACGGATTCGAAGAAGCCGTGCGCGTACCAACTGCCCTTCGTGGCACCGGCCACCGTGAATCCCGCGTGGTGCAGGAAGTTGGGGTAAACCGTGCCGTCTCCGTAGTAGAAGAAGTCGCAGAAGGCCCCGAGGTTAAGGCCGATGTCGGTATTGTAACTGATATCCGGCATGGGCGTATAGACCCATCCGGTCTTGGGTGCATCCTGCGCCGTACCCGTCAGAGGGAGCAGACACAGGAAAAGGACTAAGGCAAGTTTTTTCATTTTTTATCCCAAAAATCCCAGGAGGATACCGGCCGCTACGGCCGATCCGATGACGCCGGCTACGTTCGGTGCCATGGCGTGCGTAAGGAGGTGGTTGGAAGGGTCGCACTCGAGGCCGACGCCTTCGGACACGCGCGCTGCATCCGGCACAGCGGAAACGCCGGCATTGCCGATGAGCGGGTTGATCTTCTTGCCTTCCTTCAGGAACAGGTTCATGAACTTGACGAAGCCCACGCCGAAGGTGGTGGCAATGACGAAGGACGCAAGGCCCAGGCCGAAGATAAGGACGCTGCGGCCCGTTAGGAATACATCGGCCTGCGTGGACGCGCCTACGGTAAGGCCGATGAGCGTGGTGACCACATCGATGAGCGGACCGCCCGCCGTAGCGGCCAGGCGCTTGGTTACGCCGCTTTCCTTAAGGAGGTTGCCGAAGAACAGCATGCCCAGCAGCGGCAGGCCGCTGGGGACGATGAACGCCGTGCAGATGAATCCCACGATGGGGAAGATGATCTTCTCGCGCTGGCTCACGACGCGGGGCTTGTTCATGCGGATGAGGCGCTCCTTTTTGGTAGTGAGCAGCAGCATGATGGGTTTCTGGATCACCGGTACAAGCGCCATGTAGGAGTAGGCCGATACGGCGATGGCGCCCATCAGTTCCGGCGCCAGCTTGGAGCTGAGGAAGATGGCCGTAGGGCCGTCCGCTCCGCCGATAATGCCGATGGCACCGGCCTCATTGGGCGCGAATCCCAGCGCCAGGGCCAGCAAGTAGGCCCCGAAAATGCCCAGCTGTGCGGCTGCACCGATGAGGATGAGCCGGGGCTGGGAAATGAGTGCGCTGAAGTCCGTCATGGCACCGATGCCCAGGAAGATGAGCGGCGGATACCAGCCGTTGCGTACGCCGTGGTACAGGATATTGAGCACGGAGCCCTCCTCGTACAGGCCTATCTTGAGGCCCAGTCCCGTCGCAGGGTCCGTGAACAGGGGAATGTTGCCGATGATGATGCCGAAGCCGATGGGAACCAGCAGCAGCGGTTCCCACTTCTTCACGATTCCGAGCGTGATGAAGATGAGGCCGATGCAAATCATGGCCACGTGCGACCACGTGCAGTTGGCAAATCCGGTGAACTGCCAGAATTGCTGCAGGCTGTCGAGAATGGTGTCCATTAGCCGATGCTTACGATTTCAGCGCCTTCCAGGACGGAATCGCCCTTGGCGACGTGGATGGCGGTAACGGTGCCGTCAGATTCGGCGAGAATGTCGTTCTCCATCTTCATGGCCTCGATGACGGCGACCTTCTGGCCGCGTTTCACGGCCTGTCCCTCCTTCACGTCCACGGAGATGATGATGCCGGGCAGGGGGCTCTTGATGGCCGATCCGGCGCCTGCGGCATTGGGCGCGGCCGGAGCGGGCGCAGCAGAGGCAGGTGATGCATTTGCCGGGGCATCGGCCTGTTTTCCAGCACTGGCAAATGCATTACCTGCCGGTGCGGCCGGAGCGTTTTCCAGTTCTACCTGGTAATCTGCGCCGTTCACGTTCACGTTGAGCGTCTTACCCTCGGCCTCGCCGATGGCCACGTTGTATTCCTTACCGTTGATTTTAAAGGAGTATTGTTTCATATTTATCTGGGTAATTTTCTAAATGTCATCGATTTGTCGTTCCATGCGGAGTTGGTGCGGCGGATGGTTACGATGCCGGGCTCCACGTCGTGGACGCCGTCGTTCATATACAGGTGGACGGCCGCGGCGATGGCGGCGTAAACGTCCCCGTCCTGTTCCATGTCCAGCGCCAGGGCAATGGCCGCGGCCACTTCACCGTCCGGCGTCTTCTTTTTGGACTTTTTGAATTTTCCGGAGAACAGATTGCCGGAGAAGCTATAGACAAAGTAGAGCACGATGAGAGCCGCAAAGACCACGCTCACGCTGATAAGGGTGAGCGTCCATCCGTGCGGGTCTGTCTGGGCCATCCTGTCCCCGCCTGCGGTGAGCAGGGCGTTATAAAGGAAGGTTGTCATGTTTCTTCGCAGGGATTTCTTGTCGTTTGCCGGCGAGTTGCTCCAGGGCGCGGATTACGCGGAAACGCGTGTTGCGCGGCTCGATGACGTCGTCGATATAACCCTTCTGGGCAGCCTGGTAGGGGTTGGAGAAGAGATCTTCGTATTCTTTTTTCTTCTCGGCGAAAATGGCCTTGGCATTTTCGGGATCCGCCTTGATTTCCTTGGCGTACAGCACGTTCACGGCTCCGTCGGCCCCCATCACGGCTATCTGAGCGCTGGGCCAGGCGTAGTTGATGTCTCCGCGCAGCTGCTTGCAGCTCATGACGATGTGGGCACCGCCGTAACCCTTGCGGAGGGTGACGGTGACCTTGGGCACGGTGGCCTCGCCGTAGGCGTACAGGAGCTTGGCGCCGTTGGTGATGATGGCGCCGTACTCCTGCTGCGTGCCGGGCAGGAAGCCGGGCACGTCCACCAGGGTGACCAGCGGAATGTTGAAGGCGTCGCAGAAGCGCACGAAACGGGCGGCCTTGCGGCTGGCACCGATGTCCAGCACGCCGGCCAGCACCTTGGGCTGGTTGGCCACGATACCCACGCTGCGGCCGTTCATGTGTGCGAATCCCACGATGATATTCTTTGAGAAGTCCTTGTGCACCTCGAAGAACTTGTGGTCGTCCACGATGCTGCCGATGACTTCGTACATGTCATATGCCTTGTTGGGGTTGTCGGGAACGATGGCGTTGAGGGCCTCGTCCACGCGGTTCACGGGATCCTGCGTTTCCACGAAGGGTGCGGTTTCCATGTTGTTCTGGGGAAGGTAGCCCAGCAGTTCCCGGATGGTGGCGACGGCCTCTTCCTCGGAGTCCGCCGCGAAGTGGGCTACGCCGCTCTTGGTGGCGTGCACGGAGGCGCCGCCCAGCTGTTCCTGATCCACCACCTCGCCGGTCACGCTCTTCACGACGGCAGGGCCGGTGAGGAACATGTAGGAGGTGTTCTTGACCATGAGGGTGAAGTCCGTGAGGGCGGGGGAATAGACCGCACCGCCGGCGCAGGGACCCATGATGGCGCTGATCTGCGGGACCACGCCGCTGGCGAGGATATTGCGTTCGAAGATTTCTCCGTAGCCGGCCAGGGCGTCGATACCTTCCTGGATACGGGCGCCGCCGCTGTCGTTAAGGCCGATGCAGGGAGCGCCGTTGCGGAGTGCCATGTCCATGACTTTGCAGATTTTCTCGCTCATGGTCTTGGACAGGGAGCCGCCGCTTACGGTGAAATCCTGGGCGAAGACATAGACCAGGCGGCCCCCGATGGTGCCGCAGCCGGTGACCACGCCGTCTCCGTCCGTATGCTGTTTTTCCATCCCGAAGTTGGTGCAACGGTGCTGCACAAACATATCGTACTCCTCAAAGCTGCCGGGATCCAGCAGCATCTCCAGCCTTTCCCGGGCGGTTTTCTTGCCCTTGGCGTGCTGGGCCTCGATGCGCTTTTCACCGCCGCCCAGACGGGCGGAAGCCCGGCGTTCAACCAATTTCTGGATATTATCCGTTTGGATGCTCATATCTTATCTGAATAATTTATCTACGTCTTTGACTGCGTCCGGGAGGGCGAAGACCGCCACCCGGTCGTAGGGTTCGATGTGGGTGTGGCCCACGGCGATGAAGGTGTCTCCTCCCCGGATGACGCCGCCGATGATGGCATTGGAAGGGAATTCCACGTCCTTGAGGATGTCCTTGGTAATCTTGGAGCCCGGCGCGGCGGTGTATTCCAGGACTTCTGCGTCCGTTCCGCTCATGTAGCGCACGGAGCGCACCTTGTCGGAGAGGGTGAACTTGAAGATGCGGCTGGCCGTGGTGAGTTTCTTGTTCACCACGCTGTCCACGCCCATCTCTTCTGCCAGGCGCACGTATTCCAGGTTTTCCACCTGGGCGATTACACGCGGCACGCCCAGCTTCTTGGCCACCACGCAGGAGAGGATGTTGGTCTCGTCGTTGCCGGTGACGGCCAGCACGGCCTGGTAGCTGCGGATGTCCTCTTCCTGGAGGAAGTCCGTATTGCGGACATCTCCGTTGGCTACGCTCACCTGGTCCGGCAGGATTTCGGAAAGCTTGCGGCAGTGCTGCTGGTTGATGTCGATGATCTTGATGTCGTCTATCTTCTGGGCGGCGAGGCGGGTGGCCACCATCTGGCCGATCTCGCTGCCGCCGAGAATCATTACGCGGCGCACTTCCACCTTGTCCTTGCCCAGGAACTGGGTGAGGGCCGGCATGCCGTCGCGGAGGGTGATCACATACAGGTAGTCGTGGTCCTTGAAGGGCGTGTCGAAGGTGGGGATAATGGTTTTGCCGCCGCGGGAAATGGCTACGATACGGAATTCCGCCTCGGGGTGGGTTTCCTTCACGGCGTGGGCGAATTCCTTCACGTTCATGTCCAGGAGGGGGGAGTCGTCTTCCAGCTTGAAGACGGCCAGCTGCAGTTTGCCGCGGGCGAAGTCCATGGAATCCGTGGCGGCGCTGTGGCGCAGCATGTCCAGGATTTCTTCGCTGGCGCTTTTTTCCGGGAAGAACATCATGTCCATGCCCATGTCCTTGAACAGGAGCTTGTTCTCGGGAGCCAGGTAGGATTCCTCGTCAATACGGGCGATGACGCGCTTGGCACCCAGCCGTTTGGCCAGCAGGGCGCTCACGATGTTCACGCTCTGGTTCATCATGGGATTGACGGCAATGAATAAGTCTGCCCGGGCGCAGCCTGCCTCCGTGAGGAGCTCAATCTTGGACGGCTGCCCAAGGATGGTGGCTACGTCGGCTGTGGACATGAGCGTGCGGATGCGCTCCGCATCGCTGTCGATGACGGTGACTTCGCTTCCCTCTGCCGAAAGCAACTTCGCCAGATGCGAGCCAACCTGTCCTGCGCCTTCTATGATAATCTTCATGCTTTGGACTTTTCGTCAATAATTTGCAAAGATACTATTTTTTCCCGAATAGTCCTTTAGGGACTATCCAACCGTCGTACAGGCCGACGGGCATGCGCGGAGCGGCGGGAATGGTGCCGGGGCGGCGGAGCTGCCGGTATTCGCGGTGTCCCTGCATGACGGCGCGGAAGAAGCTCCATCGGCCCGTAAAAAGATAGACGAGGGCCGACATGCCGTCCAGGCACATGCGCTCGAAGATGCGGATGCGGGTGCGGATGCGTGCGGCCTTTTCGCTGCAGCCCGTGGCTGCAAAAGTGGCCGGGAGGTTGTTCTCCAGCATGAGAAGGTTGTTGCGGAAGTTGAGCCGGAGCTTGAAGGGGGACTCGTTGGGAAGGGTGCCGCCGCCGATGTGATACACCAGTGACCGGGGAACCACCGTGACCTTCCATCCCCTCAGCTGCATGCGCCAGCACAGGTCGATTTCTTCCATGTGGGCGAAGAAGCGCTCGTCCAGGCCGCCCAGTTCCCTCCAGAGGGAGGCGCGGACCATCAGGCAGGCGCCGCTGCACCAGAGGACATCGGCCGGAAGGTCATACTGTCCTTTGTCTTTTTCGATGTGCTGCAGGATGCGGCCCCGGCAGAAGGGATAGCCGAATTTGTCCAGCATGCCTCCGGCGGCGCCGGCATACTCGAAGCTGTCCCGCTCGTGGTAGGAGATGAGTTTGGGCCCGCAGGCTCCGCACGCGGGATGGTTGTCCATCCACTCCACCAGGGGTTTGAGCCAGTCTCCCGGGACTTCGATGTCCGAATTGATGAGCACGAAGTATTCCGCCTCGACCTGCGCCAGGGCGCGGTTGTATCCGCCCGTGAAGCCGTAGTTCTCCTCCAGTTCGATGAGCCGCACGTCGGGGAACTCTTTTTTCATGAGGGCGGCCGATCCGTCACCGGAGGCGTTGTCGGCCACGATGACCTCCGCGTCCAGTCCCTCGCACGAAGCGATGAGCCGGGGCAGGAATTGACTCAGGTAATCCTTTGTGTTATAGTTCAGTATGACGACGGCGGTTTTCATGGCTATGCGCTGAAGTCGATGTCGGAAAAGGCCAGGCTGGGAATGAGTTTGGAAAGGCAGGGACGGGCGTCGTCGGCCGTTGCGACGAGCTTGTTCCACAGGTCGGGGAAACTGCCGGTGATGAGCATCTCGCGGACGGGATGCACTTTCTTTCCTCCCTTGATGAGGAAGCCTTCGATGCCGTAGGAGAAATTGCCGGTGGCAGGGTTGGAATTGCCGCCGTTGAAGCCGGTGACAAGGATGCCGTCACCTACTTTCTCCAGGAGTTCTTCCTGCGTTTTGCAGCCGCCGGTAGGAAGCACTTTTACGCGGGTGGCATCCTCTATGGTAGGCTCCAGGCCCATCTTGTTGGCAATGTAAGTGTTGAGGAAATAGGTCTTGACGACGCCTTTCTCGATGATGGGCATCTCCCTGGTCGCTACGCCTTCGCTGTCGAAGAGGCGGCAGCCGGTGTCTCCCTGGGTACGGGGAACGTCCAGGACGGTGAGATTCTCCGGGAACGGCTTCTTGCCCAGGCTGTCCACGAGGAAGGAGTTCTTCTGCTGCAGGGCGAAGCCGCCCAGGGCGTTCAGGACGGGGGTGAGCAGTTTGGATGCGCACTCGCTGTCCACGATGAGGGTGTATTTGCCGCTGGGAACGTCCTTGGGGCCGATCTGCTCCATGGCCCGGTCGAAGGCCTTCCGGGCGCAGCCTTCCAGCCGGAGGTCTTTCATACGCGGGGTAGCGTCCCACCAGTAGCTGCTGAAGTGGTTGCCCTCCCCATCTTCCACGGTGGATTCATAGCCTATTTCGAAGGAGGTCTCCGTGTGGCGGGCGTAGAGGCCCTGAGTATCGATGGTGAGGGAGTCGAAGACGGAGTCCGAGTATTCGCCTTCCTCGGCGATGAGCCCTTCCTGGGGCCAGGCCATGGAACGGAGGGCAAGCTCCCGGCGCTTTTCGGCCGTCAGCGTCTCGCAGCTGTTGTCGTAAAGGTCCAGTTCGGTGCCCTGGACGGCGCCTTTTTCCAGGCGGTCGGGGGCGGGGAGGGCGCGGCAGGAATCGGCCTCGAGCATGCGTACGGTGCCGATAGCTTCTTGTATGAAGGCTTCCAGCCCCTCGCGCTCCAGGCGGTTGGAGGAGAAGGTGCCGAACTTCCCGTCCACGAACAGTTGCAGCTGGATGCTGCGGTCCAGCGCATGGGCGGTCTTGTCCACTTCTCCGTTGAGAACGCCGATGAGGTTCATCAGGGTCTTTGAAAGCGTGATGCGTACCTGCTGGGCGCCCTGCTCCTGCGCATAGGCAAGGCAGTGCTGCGCCAGGGTGATTTCTTCTTTTGTCAGTAATGCTTTGCTCATACTACTCTCCTCCTACCGTCAGTTTGCTGATGAGAACCGTGGGAATGCCGCAGCTCACAGGAACGGACTGTTCCTTGCCGCAGGTCCAGGCGCCGGGGTCGATGGCCAGGTCGTCGGCCACGCCCTGCATGTCTGCAAGGGCCTGGGGACCGTTGCCGATGATGTTGATGTCCTTCACGGGCATGGTGAGGCGGCCGTTCTCGATGAGGTAGCCGGCTTTCACATAGAAGGTAAAGTCGCCTTCCCCGATCTGTACCTGCCCGTTGGAGAATTCGTCCACGTAGATGCCTTTGGAGACGCTGGCGATGAGGTCATCGGCCTTGGCGCTGCCGCTTTCCATGTAGGTAGCCCTCATGCGCGGAAGGGGTGCGTAGCGGAAGCTCTCGCGGCGGCCGTTGCCCGTGGGGCGGACGCCATAGTGGGCGGCGGAAATCCTGTCGTGGAGGTAGCTGGTGAGGACGCCGTCCTCTACCATATAGGTCTTCTGGCCCGCCACGCCTTCGTCGTCGAAGTTGAGGGAGCCGCGGTTGCCGGCGATGGTGCCGTCGTCGATGATCTGGATGCCCTTGGGGCAGATCTGCTGGCCCATCTTGTCGGCAAAGATGGAGGTGCCTTTGCGGTTGAAGTCGGCCTCGAATGCGTGGCCCATAGCCTCGTGCAGAAGGATGCCGGAAGCGCCGGCGCCCATCACGACGGGCATCTGTCCTCCTTTGGGACGGCGGGCGGCGAAGCGCTCGTCAATGCCCTTGACCACTTCGGAGGCCATCTCTTCCACGAGGGCGTCCGAGAGCATTTCCGCTCCGCAGCGTAAACTGCGGGAGGTGGATTTGTTCTCCGTCTGGCTGCCCTGCTGGAATACCACGGAAACGGAGACGCTTCCCATCGGGCGGGTGTCCCATTTCAGTTCCCTGGAAGAGTTGTACATGAGGATGTCGCTCACCTGGAAAGCCAGGTTCACGATAATCTTTACGATGCGCTGGTCGCGGCGCTTGATGTCGGATTCAAGTTTTTGCAGGAAGGGAAGGAAGCTGCTCATGGGAACGCCTCTCCAGGGCTGGACCAGGGGATAGCGGTCGGCGGCGGGATTGGGTTCCCCGCGGCTGGGGTTGCGCGTCCCGTAGGGGCTTACGTCCACCGGGGCCGATGCAATCTGGGCAGCGGCGCGGGCGCAGGCGGCCATGTCGGGCCAGGATGTGCTCTCGGAGTAGGCGTAGCCGGTCTTCTCTCCGGCGAGGACACGGATGCCCACGCCGAAATCCACATGGTTTCCACCGGAAGTGACGGCCCCGTCGCGAAGGAGGAGGCTGCCGTAGGTGGTGTTCTCAAAAAAGAGGTCGCAGTAGCTGCCGCCACTGCGAAGACCTTCTTCCGTCAGGCGTTCCAGAATGTTGGAATCTACCTGAAAAGTGTTGAAATAATATTCTTTACTGTTGATCATTCTGGTATGGTACGCCGTCGTGCGCCAGCGGCGCCTTGGCGCTTTCCTTGGAGATGAATTCCGCGATGTTGTCTGTGACCGGCAGGGGCTGGATGTTGTCGGAGACCATGCTCCGTACCAAGTTGTACTTCTCCATGTTGCGGATGACCAGTCCCTTCTTGGACCCTTCCGCGATGACTTCGAAGGGCGGGTTGGAATTGTCGGCCAGGATCCATTTGTCGCAGGTTTGCATATAGAGGTGGAAGAGATAGTTCAGTCCCATCTGGTAACGCCTTCTGACAGTTTCGGCGGGGATGTCGTGCCCGCCGGCCTGCACGCGCTTGGCAACCCGGTCGATGGCAATCTGGGGGTCGTTGAGCCAGAAGTACAGGATGGTGACGTAATATCCCTTCTCCTGAGCGCTGCGGGCCATCTTGATGAGGGCCCGCGTGGCCAGGGTGGTCTCGATGCAGAAGTCCTCGCGGCGGTCCACCAGGTACTGGACCTTGCGCAGCATCAGGCGGCTGGCCGTGACGTAGGCGCTTTCCGGCGCGAAGGGCGACAAATGCTTGGCGAATTCGTCGGAATTCACGAACTCACTGCAGTCCAGCAGCTCCGGGAGCACGCCGTAGGAGGCAGTTGTCTTCCCGGAGCCGTTAGGACCCGATATAATATAAAGTCTAGGCACTACGAAGCGGTAGCATCATTGATCTTTTTCATCATGGCAAACATGATGGCGCCGGCAATCACGCACAGGGCCATGAGGATGGCCCAGTTGGCCCACAGGGGTACATTGTTCCACAGCAGACCGGGGATGGAACTGAGGTAGTTGCCGATGGCGGTGGCAGCGAACCACAGGCCCATCATCAGGCCCTTGTACTTGGGCGGAGCCACCTTGGACACGAAGGAGATACCCATCGGGCTGAGGAGAAGCTCTGCGAAGGTGAGTACAAGATAGGTGCTGATAAGGTACATCGGGACCACGGGATCCGGGGCCACGGTGCCCTGCAGGGCGGCCGGGGAAGGCTGGCCGATGGAACCCACCACCATGATGAGGTAACCCAGTGCAGCCACGAACATACCCAGGCCGATCTTCACCGGCGCGGAAGGCTCCTTGCCTTTACCGGCCAGGGCGCTGAAGATGGCCATGGAGATAGGGGTGAGGAACACTACGTAGAAAGGGTTGAACTGCTGGAAGAGCTGGGGCTCGATGGTGAAGGGATCCGGCATGCCGGTGTAGAGCTTGTAGGCGCCGCCCCACAGTATGGCGGTAATGACGCCGCTGAAGAACTTGCCTTTGCCGGTTTCGCTCTGGAAGATGCCGAACAGCGTGTAGATGCTGGCGGCAATCAGGGCCAGAGCCCAGATGTTGAAGCCCAGGCGGGTGGCGCCGGTGGCGTAGGCCTGGGTGTAGTCACGGGCGAACCAGGTGAGGGACTGTCCGTTCTGGTGGAAGGCCATCCAGAAGAAGATGACCACGGCGAATACCATGATGAGGGCGGTGATACGGTCCTTCGTCTGCTTGGGCGTGAGCTCCTGGACGGGAGCGTTGCCGGCAGCGGCCTGCTTGGCGTTGACATCGGCATGCTTGAACCAGCTGCGGCAGCCCAGGTAGATGAGGATGGACACTACCAGCGACACGCAGGCCACGGCAAAGCCCATATTATAGGAGGACGAAAGGTTCTCGATATAGTAGGAACTGAAGGCTGCGGGATCCATGGCGGCGACGGAAGCGCCCGGCATCTGGGCCTGCAGTTCGGCCAGGCGGGAGACATTCTCGGCGGTGATGGAGCCGTCCAGCGTCTGGTGGGCCAGGGCGGGGATGGCTGCCTTGTAGATGAGGCCGGCCTTGCCCATGAAGCTGTTGGTGATGGCGGTGGCGGCCGAAGGGGCGAACATGGCGCCGATGTTGATGGCCATGTAGAACAGGCTGAAGGCGCTGTCGCGTTTTGCGCTGTACTTAGGGTCGTCGTAAAGGTTGCCGACGAGGACCTGCAGGTTGCCCTTGAACAGGCCGGTACCCACGGAAATCAGGAGCAGGGCGCCCAGCATGAGCGCGATGCCCAGCGTGTTGGCCGCAGTGGGGATGGAGAGGGCTACGTAACCGGCGAACATGACGCAGATACCGGTGACGACGCACTTTCCGTAGCCGATCTTGTCGGCCAGGATACCGCCTACGACGGGCATGAAATATACAAGGGCCAGGAAGATGGAATAAACCTGGCTGGATATGGCCTGGTCCCAGCCGAACTTGGCTTGGAGGAAAAGCATGAAGATGGCCAGCATGGTGTAGTAGCCGAAGCGCTCACCGGTATTGGCCAGGGCAAGGGCAAAGAGCCCTTTGGGTTGTCCTTTGAACATAGGTTATACTGAGGTTTTGGGTTATTTGCGGGGGATGTTGGCCAGCACGGCTTTCAGGTATTCCCAGGTGCGGGCTACGGAGGCGATGTTCACCTTCTCGTCCGGGCTGTGCGGATACTTGATGGTGGGACCTACGGAGACCATTTCCCAGTTGGGGTACTTGGCGCCCATGATGGCGCATTCCAGACCGCCGTGGGTAGCCATGATCTTCATGGGCTTGCCATAGACTTTCTGGTACTGTTCCATCATCACCTTGTTGGCGGGGGTGTCCAGCTTGGGTGTCCAGCCGGAGTAACCGCCCTTGAAGACCACCTGGTCTGCCTGGGCCATCTCGAAGATGCAGCGGACGCGCTGGGCCAGGGCGGCCTTGGCGCTGTCAACGGCGCTGCGCATGAGGCTGTGGATGGTGATCTTGCCTTTCTCCGTGCGCACGATGGCCATATTGATGGAGGTTTCGGTGAGGCCTTCCATGGTGCGGCTCATGCGGATGACGCCGGACGGGCAGGCGAGCATGGCCTTCACGGCATTCAGCATGACGGCGGCCTGGATGAATTTGTCGGCCGGTTTCACATCCTCCACGAAGAGGACGGCGGACGGGTCGGATTCGGCGAATTCGGCCTTGATTTCGGCAAAGATATTCTGGATGCTCTCCTTGACGGCCTTCACATTCTCGGCGGGAAGGACGACTTCTGCCTCGGCCTCGAAGGGGATGGCGTTGCGGAGGCTGCCGCCGGTGAAGCTCACGACTTTGACGCCGAACATCTCCATCACGGGAAGGAGCATGCGGGCCATTACCTTGTTCGCGTTGGCGCGGTACAGGGAGATGTCCATGCCGGAGTGACCGCCCTGCAGTCCCTTTACGGTAATCTTGAGTCCCTTGCTTCCGGCGGGGGTGTTGTACTTGCGGTAGTTGAAGCTGGCGGCGGCGTCCAGACCACCGGCGCAGCCCACGCACAGCTCGCCTTCTTCCTCGGAGTCCAGGTTGATGAGGATGTCTCCCTTGAGCACGCCGGGCTTGAGGTTGTTGGCGCCGGTCATGCCGGTTTCCTCATCGTAGGTGACGAGTACTTCCACCGGGCCGTGCTTGACGGAGGGATCCTCCAGCACGGAAAGACCCATGGCTACACCGATACCGTTGTCGGCTCCCAGGGTGGTGCGGTCTGCGGTGACCCACTCGCCGTCCACATAGGCCTTGATGGGGTCCTGGAGGAAATCGTGGGGAGAGTCCGAGGTTTTCTGGGGAACCATGTCCATGTGGCCCTGCAGGATGACGCCCTTGCAGTTTTCCATGCCGGGCGTGGCAGGCACGCGGATGATGATGTTGCCGGTGTCGTCCTTGATGGTTTCGAAACCGTGTTCCTTACCCCAGTTATACAGGTATTCGATGACTTTGCCCTCGTGCTTGGAGGGACGGGGAATCTGGGTGAGAGCGTAGAAGTTCTTCCAGACTACCTTCGGGTCTAAATCTTGGATGCTCATAAAATATGGTTAGAGGTTATTTGTTCTGCAGGTAAAGCGCGTCCATGCCCAGCTGGTACACGGGGATGCGTGTCTCGAGGAGGCTCTGTCCGTCCCGGGTGAAGCGGACGCGGCATACGGCCGGGATGCGGTAGTGCAGCGGTGCGGCTTTGGATTTGCGGCCGCCGCGCTCGTCGTCCTGTGCATAGGCGAGCGGCTCGGGCTCCAGTTCAATGTAATAGGGGATTCCTTTCTGGCCTTCCTGGACGGGGCCGTTGTCCGTGAGCCGGAAGACCAGGTAGCGCTGTGCTTGCTGGCCCTGTTCCGGCACCACGTCGAAGGAGGCGGTGAAGGTCCGTTTGACAGTGTAGCCCTGGAAAAGGGCCATGTATTCCTTTTCGATGCGGTCCAGTTCCTTCAGGGCGGCGCCCATGGCTTCTCCGGAGTAGGAGGCGTCCGTGTTGCCGGAGACGATATTCAGGCGGTCCTTGCGGACGGAGAGGATCATTTCGGCAGCCTCGGCGGCCATGTCTTCCATGGATTTGGCGCTTTTGACCTTGTGCTCCACGGGCACCTGGACAATGTTGTCCTCCGTCTGGATGGTCTTGTAGCTCACGCGGCTTTCCTCCTTGGTGGGATTGACCACGCTTCCGGGGAAGGAGGCGTTCACGGGGGGAAGGAAGCGCCAGGCGCCGGTTGCTGCGGAGGGCTGGACGGCGACGAGGCCCTGCGCGCTCAGGCTCAGGAGGGCGGCGTTGTCCGGCTCGGTGGTGTAGAGGGCTTTTCCATCGGCCTCCACGCGGGGCAGGATCTGTGCGGCGGTGATGGCCGACGATACGGCGTCGCGGTCCTTGACGTCCATGTTGAGGAACTTGCGGGCGTAGTTGGCATAGGGGCCGGCGAAGAAACTTGTCTGCTCCACTTCCACCTCGACGGTGAGGGTGGTGGAGGGAAGCGCATATGTCATCTCCTGCGCGCGGGCGGAAGGCCACAGGCAGAGCAGGAGGGCGATACTGCCGATGATGTGTTTTTTCATACCAAGCAAATATAGTAAATTATTTCCATCTTTTGTGCGTCCACAGGTAGTTCCAGGGCTGCTTTTCAAGGTCTTCCTGGAGGAGCTGGTAGTAGCGCTCCATGATTTGGAGCGGATCCTCTCCCTTGGCGTGGTCGCTGATGGGGACGAATGTCATGCGGTAACCGCCGTCCTCGCGGCATTCATAGCGCAGATAGACTACGGCCATGTCCATCTTGCAGGCCAGCGAGGCGGCCGCCGTCATGATGGCGGTTGGCTGGTGCATGAACTCCACCTGAGGGTGGTTGTAGTCCGTGTAGGGGGACTGGTCCGTGATGAAGGAATAGCCGAACTTCCGGCCCTTCTTGTTGAGGGCGAAGCGTAGGACCTGGGCCGATTCCACATAGCCGTCGAAGCCCTGGTCTGCCACGGGGGCGGTGCGGTTCATGGCCATCACCTGGTCCCAGGTGCGGCTGTGGAGGCGCATGTGCGTGACGGCGAAGGAATCCGGCATGATGGCCAGCTCTGTCCCGTAGGCGTAGTTGCGGATGCCGCCGATGAGCTCCCAGTTGCCCGTGTGGGCCTGCAGCATCATCAGCTGGGGGGCGCCGGCATAAAGGCGGTTGAGTTCTTCGGGATTGGTGATTTCCACGATATGGCTCCGGTGAAGGCGTTTCCGTCCCCACTCCCCGCGGCAGGCGCCGAACCAGATCATCTCCGTGAGCGTGGTGGCAAAGTGCCGGTAGAAGCGTTTGGAGATGGCGCGGAGTTCGTCGTAGCTTTTGTCCGGGAAGCAGCGGGCCAGGTTGGCCGTTACCACGTCGTTTCTATAGTGCAGGGTGCCGCGCACAAAATCTCCCAGGACGCGTCCCCACCAGCGGTGCCATCCCAGGGGAAGGTGGCCGATGAGGCGGAGAAACCCGCCCGAAAGCAGCGCAGCGAATGAAGTATTCTTTTTCATAACGTAACCCACAAAGATAATCAATATTCCAATGAATAGGAAATTTGTTTTTCCCGAAAAAATGCCCTATATTTGCAGTCCTTTTTGGGCCCTTTTGGACCCGTTAGGAATTAAAACATTTATAAACAATTAATTAACAAACAATGGTAAACCAGTACGAAACCGTTTTCATTGCAACTCCCGTTTTGTCTGACACCCAGATGAAGGAAGCGGTTGCCAAGTACGTCAAGCTCATCACCGACAATGGCGGTGAGGTTGTGTACCAGGAGGATTGGGGCCTGCGTCAGCTCGCTTATCCCATCCAGCACAAGACCACAGGTTTTTATTACCTGATCGAGTTCAAGGCCGACAGCCAGTTCGTTGCCACCCTCG
>JAEEGK010001211.1_pt1 | contig 64834 bp, 66 predicted proteins | sample 8958771 | NCBI WGS metagenome assembly JAEEGK01 (sample SAMN16246547, study PRJNA631951) | gut metagenome | biome: gut microbiome; feature: rumen; material: SC-attached | host: Bos | place: Iran: Karaj | collected 2018-10 | reverse complement strand
AGCCACCGGAATCCTTTCATCGCGGATCCCACGCTAACAGAGATCGAAAAATCCTGTCTGGAGATCATACAGAAGAAAAAGCCCGGGATCTTTGCACTGATCGAACAGACCGCAGAGATGTCCGAAGGATATGAAAAGGAAGTACTGCACAGATTCGAAAGGGAAGTCATCTTCTATCTGTCCTACCGTTCGCTTCAGATCGACATGGAAGAGTCGGGCTTTAAGTTCACCGAGCCCGGGACGGATGAGGATAAGAGAATGGAAGCAAAGGGACTCTACGATATGGCTCTTGCGCTTACCAACAGGTCCAAGGAAAAGGAAGTCGTTCCGAATGACTTTGCTTATGAGACCGGTGAGAAGTTCTTCGTTCTGACCGGTCCAAACCAGGGCGGTAAGACCACCTTTGCAAGAAGCCTCGGCCAGCTCGTTTACCTTACGCAGATGGGACTCGATGTTCCCGCTCAGTCCGCTAACGTTCCTTTTTTCCCGGATATACAGACACACTTTTCCGTTGAGGAAAGTGTTGAGACGGGACGCGGTAAGCTTAAAGAGGAGCTTGTGAGGCTCGCTCCGATGATGGAGCAGCAGAAGCAGGGAACCTTCGTGGTCATCAACGAACTCTTCACAACCGCGGCAAGCTACGATGCGGAGATCATGGGAAGGAATGTGCTTGAGCATTTTATTGCCCTGGGATGCATGGGAATCTATGTCACGCATCTGCGCGAGCTCTGCAGCGCCGGTGAAGGTGTTGTGAGCCTCAAGGCAACTCTCGACGATCACAGGGTTCAGACCTTCAGGATCGTAAGGGGTGAAGCGGACGATACCGCATGCGCTGAAAATGTCGTGAATAAATACAGGCTGACATACGAGCAGCTGAAGGAGCGCTTATGAAGGTATGCCTGTTATATAAGGACCGCGAAAGGTCTGAGAGAGAAAAATATTATGATACCGAGAGCATAATCGGCGACCTCGGATTAAAGACGCTCATCCTTTCCGCAGCCAAGAGGCTTGTATTCGAAAACGGAAAGCTTAAGAGCGTCGAAAAAGAAGACACTTATCTGATGGAGACTCTCAGGAATGTCATGATGATCCCGCTTGAGTCCGCAGGTGAGATAAAGTTCCGTCAGGAGATAATTAAGGACTGCATCTCACACGAGGAACTTATACGTTCTCTGTACGAGATCTGCAGTGATGTGATCCGCAAGTGGAACACGCTCGGAAGAGGCGGAAGGGAAAAACTTCAGCAGAGCAATCCCGTTACAAGACTTACGGAAGATATAAAGGTTCTGCATCTGTTCATCGATTCGCTCTCGGCGATAAGAACGCTTTTGTCGGAGCGTGATGACTTAAGTTCCGCCGGACTGGGTGCTTTCAAAACAGAGTTTCTGAAGACATATTCCGCGGAACGCGAAGAATTTGTGAAGAGTGTTCTCGGAGATATTTCCTTTTACACGGACGGATCGGATGAAGAGGATGAGGGGCGAGAGCAGGTCGTAAGACCGAGGATCGTGATGGAGAGCGGACTTGAGGACGGACTGAAATTCAGCTCTCTTAAGCTTGAGGAAGTATCATCCCGAAGCGAGAAATTCTATAAGCGCGGAAGTGCCAAGTACAAGATCCGTGAATTCAAAAACTCCCTGACACCGGATTCGTTTTCCACGGTGGGAGACCAGAATATCGACGAGCAGGTACAGCAGCTTGAATTTGGAATAGTAAGCTATATCACGGAGGAGCTTAAGAGCGAGCTTGAAGAGTTCCGTACTTTCTTTGACAGGCTGAGGTTCCAGAGCGCATTCTATCTGGCAGCGGTACAGCTCAAAGAGCAGATGGAAAGAGTCGGCGGAGAGTGGTGCTATCCCGGGGTCTGCGACCGGAATGATCTGAAGTTTGAAGAACTCAGGGAACTCGTGATGTCGATGCAGCATCATGTCACGGTTGTCGGAAACACGATGTCCCTTGCGGGTAAGGATCTTGTTATCATCACCGGAGCCAACCAGGGAGGCAAATCAACCTTCTTAAGGAGTATAGGTATCGCACAGGTCATGATGCAGTGCGGACTTCCCGTAATGGCGAAATCATTCTCAAGCGGGATATTCCCGAATCTCTTCGTTCACTTCACCCGCAGGGAAGACAGCGAGATGAACAGCGGAAGGCTCGATGAAGAGCTGAAACGAATGAGCGGTATCATCGACCGGATCGGTGACGGATCGCTTGTCCTTTTGAACGAATCCTTCGCAACCACGACGGAAAAGGAAGGCTCCGTCATTGCATACGACATAATCAGGGCGCTCAGGGAATCGGGCGTTAAGATACTTACGGTCACGCATCTTCTTTCCTTTGCGAGGCGAATGCATGATGAGACGCAGGGGCGTCCGGAATCCGGAGTGCAGTTCCTTTCCGCCGAGAGAAAAGAGGACGGGCGCAGGACATTCCGCATGATCCCCCACGCACCCGAGCTTACCAGCTTCGGACTCGATCTTTATGAGGAGATCGTCGGCCCGGTCAATGACAAAAAATGATGATTTTTCTGCCAAAAATCATGTGTATCTGCCGGCCATACTTTGTAGAATGATATATAAAGACAGGTCAGGTCTCGGGACCTATGCGAGTAAAGGAGAATGATATGGCTGTCAAATGGGGAATCCTCGGAACCGCTAATATTGCAAAACACTGCACCATTCCGGGTATAAAGGAAGGTGAGAACTGCGAGCTTTATGCCATCGCCGGAAGAGATCCGAAGAAGGTGGAAAGCTACAAGCAGGAATTCGGTTTTGTAAAGGGATATGTCGGATACGACAAGCTTCTCGAAGATCCCGATGTGCAGGCTGTTTATATTCCTCTTCCCAACAACATCCACAAGGAGTGGGTCATCAAGGCACTCAGAGCCGGAAAGAATGTTCTCTGCGAAAAGCCCCTTGCGATGAATGCCGGGGAAGCGGAGGAGATGTTCGCTGTCGCAAAGGAAGAAGGAAAGATCCTGATGGAGGCCTATGCTTATCTTCACAGTCCTTACATCGATTCGCTTAAGCTTGACCTTGAAAGCGGCATCATCGGAGAAGTCGATTATATGGAGACCGAATTCCTTACACAGGGATATATCGAGGACTTCCGTCTTCACAAGGAACTGGGCGGCGGAGCGGTCTACGATCTCGGATGCTATTGCACCACGATGATCAGGAGACTTTTTGACGGTGACATCGAGCTTGTATTTGCAGACGCGGAATTCGGAGAGACGGATGTTGATGTGTTCGCATCCGCACTTCTCAAGATAGATAAGAAGATCAGGGCATCCTTCAACGTGGGAATGAATTTTACTCCCGGCTGTAATTCCAGAAAGGATAAGCTCTACATTCACGGAAGCAAGGGTGTTATAGTTTCGGATGTGGAATACAATCAGTCCGGCGATCTTTCGTACTGCGTTATCGCGGATGGCAAGGAGATAAAGCGCAAGCTCTATGTTAAGCAGAACTACACGCTTGAGGCCGAGCAGCTTTCCCGCTGCATCGAAAACGGAGAGGAACCTCACATCAGTGCGGAGTTTTCGATAAAGAATGCAAGACTGCTCGACGAGATATTTGATAAAATAGGATATTGAGGGGACGGATAAGATTAATATCCCGGAGACATGAATAAAAAAGCACTTTGGACAACCGGTTATGCTTTCCTGAACATCGCTTACTTTGCCGCATTCTGTACGGTCCATGCATGCGCTGCGGTTTTCCTGATGTCCAGGGGCTTTTCAAATACAGAGGTAGGTATCCTGCTTGCGACTGCCAATATCACCTCGGCTCTGTTCCAGCCGTTCATAGCCGATGTGATAGATAAAAAAGGATGGCTGACCAACAGAAGATTCATACTGATCTCCTGTATCGTGATCCTCACAGGGTCCGTGCTTCTGCGTTTCATTACGGACTCAAAGCCGGTGATCTTCATAATCTATGCGCTTATCTATATGATCCAGTTTGCGTACCAGCCCGTCATGACCGCGCTCTGCTTTGAATACCGGAAGAAGGGTTGCGACATTGTGTACGGACTTGCAAGAGGTCTCGGTTCGGCAGGCTTTGCCGTTACATCCGCATTTATCGGAAGGGCGGTGGAGGCAAAGGGAGCGGATCTGCTGCCTGCGGTGACCGTGATCATAATGGCGGTATCTGCAGCAGCCGTCTTTTTCTACAGACCGGCAGGCGAAGCGGAAGCCGGAGAACCGGCGGAAGGAACCGCAGGAACAGAAGAAACCCACGGCAAGGTTACGGATTTCTTCCGCGAATATCCCGCATTTTTTCTTTTTGTCATTGCATCGATATGTTTCTTTTTCGCCCACAATATGATCAATGATTTTATGATCCAGATCATAAGGGCCCTGGGCGGAGGCGAGACGGAGCTCGGATATTCCAATTTCCTTCAGGCCATTCTGGAACTTCCCGTTATGGCACTGATAGGATTTGTGCTCAGGAAGGTTTCACCGGCGAAGCTGCTCGTCTTTTCGGGGGCTGCGTTTTTCGTCAAGATACTTATCCTCATCTTCGCACGTAATATGGTCTGGATGTTCGTAAGCCAGTCGTTCCAGCTCTTTGCATATGCGGTGTTCATTCCCGCGGGAGCGTATTATGTCAGTCATACCATGGCTGAAAACGATCAGGTAAAGGGTCAGGCCTATGTGACGAGTGCCATCACCATAGGCGGAGTTTTTTCAAATCTTATCAGCGGAGTCATCCTGGATAATCTCGGAATGAGACCGATGCTGATAACCGGCACGGCGGTTTGTTTTGTGGGAGTGTTAATTTCATTTGCGGCTCTGAGGAGCCCGGACAGGAAAGGAGATCAGCCTTATGAGTATCGATCTTAACAAAATGCCCAAGCTCGGATTCGGACTTATGCGTCTTCCCGAAAAGGACGGAGTAATCGATCATGAGCAGGTCTGCAACATGGTTGATAAGTATATGAAAGCGGGAATGAACTATTTCGATACCGCATATGTCTATCACGGAGGAAAGTCCGAGGTGGCTGCAAGAGAGGCACTCGTAAAGAGATACCCCAGGGACAGCTTCATGATAGCGACCAAGCTTCCCGCATGGGAGATCAGGAAGGAAGAGGACATCGAGAGGATCTTTAACGAACAGTGCGAAAGAGCCGGCGTGGATCATTTCGATTTCTATCTTCTCCATTCGATCGAAGAAGGCAATAACTACGATGTCTACGAAAAGTATGACTGCTTCAGCTGGGGACTTAAGAAGAAGGAAGAGGGCAAGATCACCCATTTCGGATTCTCCTTCCACGGAAGTCCCGAGCTTTTGGTGAAGATCCTTGACGATCATCCCGAAGTTGAATTCGTGCAGATCCAGCTCAACTATCTCGACAGGACAAATCCTGTCGTGCGCTCGCAGGAGCTGTATGATATACTTCACGAAAGAAATATTCCCATCATCGTAATGGAACCCGTAAGGGGTGGAATGCTCGCAGGCTTTTCTCCCGAGATCGATGCAAAGTTCAAGGCTCGCAGGCCGGATAAGTCGGTCGCATCATGGGCACTGCGCTTTGTCGCTTCCCTTCCCGGAGTCATGACAGTTCTGTCGGGAATGTCCAACGAAGAACAGATGGATGACAATATAGGAACATTTACGAACTTCGAACCTATGACCGAAGACGAGATCGCGATCGTAGATGAAGTTACGAATGAGCTGATGGCTATCCCCCAGATCGGATGTACCGCCTGCAAGTACTGCTGCGACGGATGCCCGATGAGGATAAGCATTCCCGATGTCTTCAGGACCATGAATACCCTTCGCCGTTATCCCGATGACTGGAGATCCAAGAATTTCTACAACGGACTCATTCAGAGATACGGCAAGGCTTCGGATTGTATCGGATGCGGTCAGTGCGAAAGGGTATGTCCCCAGCATCTGCCCATCATCGACCTGATGAAGGAAGCGGCCGAAGTGCTCGGAAAGTAAGGACAGATAAGCAGGATGAAAAAGGAAGATAAGACAAATGTATGCCGTGTTCTCGACGGAAAGAAGATCCCATATGAGACACACGCATATGAACCCGATGCAGGCCTGACGGGTGAACAGATAGCCGCCATACTCGGCGAAGATACCTCTAAGGTCTTCAAGACTCTTGTCACACAGGGAAAGAGCGGCGGTTATTATGTGTTCGTCGTTCCTGTAGCTGAAGAGCTTGATCTTAAAAAAGCAGCGAAGGCATCGGGCGAAAAGTCCATTGACATGATAAAGCAGAAGGATCTTCTTCCGCTTACGGGATATGTACACGGAGGCTGCTCTCCCATCGGAATGAAAAAGCAGTTCCCCACATTCATCCATGAAACCGCGACCGGCTTTGAGAAGATATTCGTAAGTGCCGGAAAGGTGGGACTTCAGATAGAACTTTCTCCGGCAGATCTTATCTCCGTAGTAAGATGCAGGACCGCGGATATAATCTGCGGATAATCCGAAGATAACATGATAAAGTGCAGCTTGTCTGAAAAGGCAGGCTGCATTTTTTGTTGACGACTATTACGTTTAGTGATATATTACGGTAAACGTAATAAAGGAGCGGGGGAACATGCGTGACAATGTAAAAGGCGGAGCACTGACGGAAGTTACATTTTTCATATTGCTTTCTCTTTATGAGCCCAAGCACGGTTATGCGATCATGCAGTTCATAGAGGAGATGACGGAAGGGCGACTTTCCCTTGGCGCGGGTACATTGTACGGTGCCATAAATTCCCTTCTCGAAAAGGGATGGATCAAACCCTACGGTGACGTAAACGGAAGGCAGAAAAAATATGTCATTACTCCGGAAGGAAAGAAGGCTGCGAAGACGGAGCTTGCAAGACTCAGGAAGCTTGTGGATTTCGCATCGGATACGATGGGAGAAAGATCATGAAGAAGATAAGATTCTACAGCGGACTCATAAATCTGCAGACAAAGGTGATTTCTTTGCTGACAGGGCAACGGCAATGGACAGGGCTCTCCTCATCGTCGAGAAGGAAAACGACGGAAAGCCGTTTGAACTTCACACGACATATGAAGACAGGGCGCTGTTCTACAGAAAACTGATGATGCCCTACCTGCTGCTGTTCCTGCTCTTTGCGGCTCTGTTTACGAAGATGTGGGGATGGTTTGCAGCCGCTGCGGTTTTCCTTTTCGTATGCATCGTGTATCTGATCGATCATCTGAAAATGAAGAAATTGTCTTCACTGGTTGAAGGATAGAAAAGAGGATATAAATGAAGATCAAAAAGAAAGCTTTATCCACGCTCATCATACTGGTGATCGCGCTCATCGCATTCGGGGCCGCCCGGTATCTCGGATTTGCCAGGACCAGGATCGGGTCCTTCAGCAATCTCAGGGATAAATATAATATGTATGAATGGACCGCTTCTTATGCGGATTTTTCGGGAACCCTTCAGAAGGCTGTTTTTCCGAAAGCGGATTATATGGGCTTTGATGTAAAGAGCGCATCCGGAAGCGAACACGGTCTTAACGTGACCGTAAAGTGCGGCAATATGATCGTATTCGAAAAGGAAGGCATAACGAACGGAACTTACTTTTTTCCGGTATACGGAAGAGCGGTCATAACGATAAGGACCGAAGGATTTCTGGGAAGCTTTTATACCATATCGACTCCGCAGCTTCCGAAAGATGCGGGGAATATATATCTGTACGGTGAAGAACACGGAAACACCGCCATCATAGATGGTGAATTCGAGCTGTGGGATTCATACTACCATAATGACGGCATGAGGGATCTGTTCATGGAGCTTCCCTACTTTACGGCGGAGTATCTTAACGTATGGATGCAGTCGGATAATGATGACATCCTTTATGAAGTCTATGATGATATTGACGGAACGCAGGTTCATACCGAAAGCTTTCTTGAGTTTTTGAAGAAGATCAAGGATGAATGTCCGGAGACCGTATTTCACGGAACCGATGTGGGACACCAGCATGCGACTACCGGACAAAGATACATTTCATATCTTCTCGAAAACGGATATGATGAAAGCTCCTATGAGTATGTGACTGCGGTTGAGAACATGGACCAGGGATCGTATTATCAGCGGTCGGGGGATGAGGTTTACAGGGAAAACATGATGGCCCAGAATTTCATCACCGAATATGAGAGGATATTCGGCAGGGATATCATGGGAATATACGGAAGTGCGCATACCATCCCGGACGGCATGGATTATAAGACCGGAAAGGTTCCCTGTATGGCAAACAGACTGAATGATTTCTACGGAGGGACGGTTATATGCGAATCACTTCTGGACCTGAAGTATGAAGCCGGACCTCTTTCATCGGAAACAATAGTTCTGAACGGAAAAGAATACACGGCAAGCTATTTCGGTTCAACGGATCTTTCGGCTATGCTGCCCGATTATTCCACCCGTGAAGTATGGAGGATAGAGGATGCATATGAGGATCTTAAGGATGTTCCGACCACGGACAATGTTCTTCCGTACGACAACTATCCTGTAAGAGTTGAGGCCGGACAGGTGTTTAAGCTCGTCTATACCATGAAGGACGGATCGGTCATTACCGAATACCACCGCTCGGACGGAGATACCTGGAACGGAAGGGAAGTTACCAATCAGATACAGATCGGGTAAAGTGTCCGAACAAAAATTGAAAGATTCCATAACAGAAAATCGGATGCAAAAACCTGCCTCCCGACATAAAATGTAAATGATGCTGATAACTATGCATGTAAAGGAGCAGCTATGGGAGACGTAATTAAAGTACTTATGCTGAACGGAAGCCCCAGGGAAAGCGGAAACATCGCTCTGGCTTTTCATGAGATGGAGAAGGTTTTTGAGGAGAACGGTGTCGAATATGAGAACATCCTTCTCGGAAGGACCGATATAAGAGGATGCATCGCTTGCGAGACCTGCAGGAAGAACGGCAAGTGCGTTTTTAACGATATAGTAAATGAGCTTTCGGCAAAGTTTGAAGAGGCCGACGGACTTGTTATCGGATCGCCGGTATATTACGGATCCGCCAACGGAACACTTATGTCCGCGCTTCAGAGAATGTTCTACAGCACTCATTTTGACAAGAGCCTTAAAGTCGGTGCGAGCGTGGTCAGTGCGAGACGTTCCGGATGCACCGCAACATTCGACGAACTGAACAAGTTCTTCACTCTTTCCAATATGCCCGTTGCGACCAGTCAGTACTGGAACAACATATACGGATGGGAGCCCGGTGAAGGCAAGGTTGATGATGAAGGAATGCAGGTAATGAGAGTGCTTGCAAGGAACATGGTATTCCTGATGAAGAGCATTAAGCTTGGAAAACAGGAGATCGGCCTTCCCGATACCGAACCCCGCGTATGGACCAATTTCACCAGATAAGGGGAAGAATATGAGCTACGAAAGAATATCCGATGCAAATGTGATCACCGAGAAATATATGGATTCGATCCTGATCGAAGAGCGTCTCATCGATTCGGTCGTCGCGGATACGTCGATAGAATTCTTCGGAGAAAGATTTGATTCTCCGATAATGACTCCCGCGTTTTCCCATCTGGGACAGTATAACGGAAGGGATATGACCGGACTTGAAGAATACTCTGTAGCGGCGAAGGAATTAAATATTCTCAATTTCTGCGGCATGATGGAAAACGATCTGTTTAAGAAGATCGCAGATACCGGCGCTAAGACAGTCAGGATAGTAAAGCCCTATGCCGACAATGCCAAGGTAAAGGATCAGATGCAGTTTGCGGAAAGCGTCGGTGCTTTCGGCATAGGTATGGACATTGACCATATCTTCGGTGAGAACGGACTTGATGTCTGTGTGGGCGAGCTGATGGCGGAACAGACTGCCGATATGCTCAGATCCTATGTTGAACTTACAAAGCTTCCTTTTGTCGTAAAGGGAGTCCTCAGCGTATCCGATGCGGTAAAGTGCGCGGATATCGGTGCAAAGGCGATCATCGTAAGCCATCATCACGGACGTCTTCCCTTTGCGGTTCCTCCCATGATGATACTTCCGAAGATAAAGGAAGCATTAAAGGGGAAGGATGTTAAGATCATAGTCGATTGCGGAATAGCAAGCGGCGCCGATGTTTTCAAGGCTCTTGCTCTCGGTGCTGATGCGGCCGCTGTCGGAAGATCTATGATGCCCGCACTCGAAAAGGACGGCGTAAGCGGAGTTAAGAACTTCATTACGAAGACGAATGGCGAGCTCAGGTATGTCATGAGCTTTACCGGCTCGGCAGATGTAAAGAGCATAGACCCTTCCGTCCTTCATTTCACCGGAAACCTGATCTGAGCAAAGGAGAGAATCTGATATGAGACTCGGAACATCGTCACCTCTTGCATATGATTCTCCCGAGCAATGGGCGCAAACACAGGTGAACCTCGGCTGTGGCGCAGTGGTCTTTCCTGTTCAGAGCAGTGAACCGGAATCGAAGATCATCGCGTACAAGGAAGCTGCGGAAAAAGCAGGACTTGTGATCGCGGAAGTCGGGATATGGAGAAATGCTCTATCATCCGATCCGGATGAGCGTAAAGCAAATATGGATTACACCGTAGAGCAGCTTCGCCTTGCGGATTTTGTCGGAGCGAGATGTGCCGTAAACGTTGCAGGATCCATGGGGCCGGTATGGGACGGCGGATACAGGGAGAATTATTCCGAAGAGGCTTGGAAGAAGACTGTATCGATGGTTCGTGAGGTAATAGACAGGGCCGGTGTGAAGAATACGTATTTCACCCTGGAGCCGATGCCGTGGATGATCCCGACAGGACCGAAGGAATATATAAAGCTTCTCGAGGATGTGGACAGGGACAGGTTTGCGGTCCATATGGATATCATCAACATGACCAATTCCGCGGACAGATATTTCCACCCCGAAGAATTCGTCGATGAATGTGCGGAACTCCTTGGAGATAAGATCAGAAGCTGCCACATCAAGGATGTGCATCTTGACGGCAGATATACGCTCAGGCTCGAAGAGTGCGCACCGGGTGAAGGTGAATTTCCCCTTAAGTATTACGCGGAAAAGATGAGCGCTATCGATCCGGATATGCCGGTCATCCTTGAGCATCTGAGCAATGATGAAGACTATTTCAAGTATATGGATTATCTGAAGAAGATATTATTCTGATTTTTTGGTACAGTCTGTCCTGCGGGCGGGCTGTACTTTTTTTGCCGGATCATGAAGCGGACCTGTGGCGGGCTGCACTCTTTATACTCAGGGTAGTATGTACTTTTTCGCGGCTTGGGGCGATAATGTGTTTATGACACATGAATTTGAAAAAGAAAATAATGAACTGACAACCGTAGTTGTAATGGGACTTCGCACGAACGAAAGCGATGATGAGTTCGACTATTCGATGAAGGAACTTGTAAGCCTTTGCGAAGCATGCGATCTGGATGTTGCTTATGAACTCACCCAGTCACTGCCTGCACCCGATAACGCGACCTGGATAGGTTCGGGTAAGGCCGAAGAACTTAAAATGCACGTAGAGGCCAACCGTGCCGAATTCGTTGTATGCCTGGGAAATCTTTCCCCTGCGCAGATGAAGAACCTGCAGAAGATAATAGGCGTTCCCGTGTGGGACAGGACGAATCTCATACTCGAGATCTTCTCGAGAAGGGCGAGAACCGGAGAAGCAAGACTTCAGGTCGAGACCGCATATCTTCAGTACATGATGCCCCGCCTTACCGGAATGTGGCAGCATCTCGGAAGACAGGGAGGCGGCGGAGGAAGCCGTGCGAACAAGGGTATCGGTGAAACACAGATAGAGCTCGACAGACGTCAGATCTCAAGAAGGATCAGTGAACTAAAGAGAGAACTGACCGTGATGGAAAGGACGCGCGATGTCCAGAGAGAGGGAAGAAACCGCGGAGGCTATCCACACGTTGCTCTTGTTGGATATACGAATGCCGGCAAGTCTTCGCTTATGAACTATCTTGTGGAACGCGGAGACCCCACTCCGGATAAGACGGCGGGCAAGAAGGTGTTCGAGAAGAATATGCTCTTTGCGACTCTCGATACTTCGATCAGGAAGATCGATCTTCCGGGAAGAAAGCCCTTCCTTCTTTCCGATACCGTAGGCTTCATCGAGAACATTCCGCACGATCTTATCAAGGCATTCCGCTCCACTCTTTCGGAGCTGAAATACGCGGATGTGCTCCTTATCGTAATGGATTCCTCGGATCCCCATCACGACGATCACAAGAAGGTCACGGAAGATATCCTGAAGGATATGGATGTGCTCGGGATCCCCAGGATCTATGTTTATAATAAGTCCGACCTTCGTGATGCGGATATGAACATAAAGAACACTCCGGGAAGTGACAGGTTCTATATCTCCGCCAAGACCGGATACGGAGTTGATGACCTTCTCGATGAGCTTCAGAGCATTTTTCGAAAAGGAAACCGCATCGTGGAGAAAGTCATTCCTTTTGCGGACGGGCAGATAATAAACCGCTTCCATGAAGAAGCTGAAGTCGAATCCGAAAACTATGAGGAGGACGGAGTGCATATCAGGGCACTGTGTCCGGAATATCTTGCCGATTACATAGAGGACAGATATGGCGATAAAGCTGAGTGATGAAAACAGGACACTTCTTTGGTGGCTCGGTCAGATGGGATCTTCATTCGTTATTCCGGGTCACTGGGATATGTTCGCGGACAACAGTGAGGATCCGATGAAATTCGCTGACTACATATCCGTTAAATATCCTTACGGACCAAAGTGCATCCTTCCCAAAGTAATGGAAGAACTCGCCCTGTAAATAAAGTTGATATTGTGATCGGCTTTGGCTGCAGCAATCTCTTATTATGGGATTGCTGCTTTTTTCTGCATATTATTGCTGTTTACTGATATCTGATTGATAAATAGGAATAAAACTTGTATGTTGAAAATGAAATGACACGTTCTCTGAATGATAATGGGACATGGACAAAACATGAAAAAATATCTGATCATAATTTTTTTATCTATAAGTATTCTTTTTACCGGATGCGCATTTGATAATGATCCGGTTGAAGAAACTCAGGAAAATACCGAATCGGAAGTTTCGCCTGAAGAGGACAACAGAAAATCCTACGAGGTGGATATATATAACCCCGATAAACCCGAAGTGGTAAAGGTGATCTTATCCGGAGAGTGCAAGGGTAAGATCGGCAAAAAAGTAAGCATTTTTGATCTGTACGGGATGAATGTGATGCATAGCGGGGTGGTCGGACTGGTAGGTGTTCCGGTTGATGTATCCTTTTCGGATGTGGATGATGTGGAACTGACATTTGTATATGATGAAGATGAACTTCGCGGAATCCCCGAGAGCAATCTGATCATGCTTCGTTATGATGAAAAATCCATGTTTTACAAAACCGTAAATAAATGCGTTTGCGATACCGAGGCAAATACGATTACTGCACCTATAAAGAAAGAGGGAGTATATCTTTTGGTGGATGCATATCAATGGTATACAGTCTGGGGAATAGATGCATCTGAATATGAGTATGATATGGATATGACTCTGTTTGTATCGGATTGGGAAAGACAATACAATACAGGCAGCATAATGGAACTTGCCGATAAAAACTGGGCATATGATAACGCTCCGAATTTCTGTGTTTCCACCCCTGAGGAACTTGCTTCGGTCGTTTATTACGTCAATTCCCGTCCTGATGAATGGGAAGAAGTAAGCGTGACGCTGATTTCAGATATTGATTTGACCGGCTTTACATGGATGCCGATGGGATGGTATAAAAACGGAAATTCTCATGCTTTTTGCGGAACGATAGACGGACAGGGGCATACCATAAAAGGAATGAGTATACGCCTTGGATATGATGAATGCGGGTTTATCGGACGCGGAATTGATGTCATAGTCCGTAATATAAATTTTGAGGATGCATATGTCAGCGGAACCTCCGGTACGGGAATTGTCGGCGGTGAGATATTGTGGACAAATGTATGGGAAAATGTTCACGCAACGGGGGTGGTTGAAGGCGGAGATGATGATTACGGAGGAATCATCGGCAGAGAAGGATCGATAACCTTTAGAAACTGCAGTGCTGCCTTTTTGTTTAACGGAGTAGAAGAGGATTTCCTTTCATACAGACAGAAAATGCTTGATGAGATTGAAGTGGTTGAAACTTTTACCCTGACTTTATATGAAGAATGCGATTATCTGATCGTCAGAGATGAGCACGATGGTTTCGAAAGTTTGGGATGGCATATAGAACTGGACGGTGTGCAGGTATTGGACAGAAACGCTGAAAGTGAGACGATGCTTGATTCGGAGTATCAGTGGCTCCACGGAAAAGAGGGCGTTCATACCATTTATCTTACCGCCTGGATCGACGGCATGTATGTAAGGGTAAGTAATATAATAGAGTATGAATTATAGGGAATAGTTATTTCATGAAGAAGATATTGGCGATCATAGCGGTAATAATGCTTCTGGGCGTATTATGGATATCATATCATCACGATTCCGATGAGACTTATGTCGGTACGGAATCATCTGCGTACAGATTATCCACAGAAGATATCTATATGGAAGCATATGATTTCAACTTCAGCGGATCTGTCGGCAGTGATTTTTACGTGGTGGAAAATGAAGAAGAGCTGGAAAAACTGGCAGACGTTTTTACGAATGTGAAGGAACTTCCGGGATTTGAAGAACTTCTTGATGAGTACCCATTGGATGATCATGTCTATTTCTTTGTGTGCTGGTATCATGATAACTCCAAAGTTACGCCGCTTGGTCTGATCATTGATCCGGATAATGATGCTGTCTATACTGATTGCGAATATCACTCGGAAAGACGGGGACTGTTTTGGACGGATTCAGAGCCTGCTGTTGTGTATCCGAAGGTCATTCTTGCTATCGCCGGCAAAGAACAGATAGAGGGAGTGGATCTCGGAAAATATAAGGATTATTGTGACGAGACATAAGGATTTTTGTCATTTTCTGCAAAATATTGTCGTTTTCTGCAATGGCTATTGCGGAAACTCCCAAAATCAAATACAAATATAACGATCAGTGTATCAGATGAATGCCGCTCTTTTTCTCACCCCCCCTGAGAAATATATGGGCGGCATTTTGTTGTATATGAGGGGAGATTGTATATAATAAAGCGTGGGGGGATGTTATCGTTGTGCTTTCACGAAAGGCATCCGGCTTTATGCTGAACATTGCAATCTGCGACGACGAAAAGTATTTCAGGAATGAGATAAGGGGTATCCTGGAAAAATATCTTGGAGCCGAAGGGATCGTTTGTTCCATCGATGATTTCGCGTCCGGCGAAGAACTCACGGATCTGGGTATTGAAGTGCAGAAATACGATATTGTATTTCTGGATATTAATATGGATCAAATGGATGGAATTGATGTGGCCAGGAAGATCCGTGAAAAAAGCAAGGACATCTTTATCGTATTTGTTACGGCATATATCGATTACACCATCGAAGGGTATAAGGTAGATGCCTTCAGGTACATTCTCAAAAACAACAACATGCTCGAAGGAAGCGTAAAGGAATGTCTCGATTCCATCAGGGAAAGAATGGCCTATGAGGTCGAGCAGAAGGAGTTCGATTTTTCCGAAGGGAAAAAGACGGTTTCGCTTGAGCGTATCTTATTTGTCGAAAGCAATCTCCACAGACTTATCTTCCATATCATGGAAGATTCACTGAACAGGTACACGGTATATAAGACTCTGGACGAAATGGAGAAGGAGCTTGATGGCAAGGGGTTCATCCGCATCCATCAGAGTTATCTGGTCAATGTAAGGCATGTAAACAGCATTTCAAGATACTGTCTGTTCCTCGATAACGGTACTCAGCTCAGCATTCCGAGGGCCAGATACAATGATGTTCAGAAACTGATCGCTGAATACAAAGGAGCAATCTGAAACAGTGCTGGGTTATCTCGAAAGTATATCTGTCATAATCTTGGAGACGGTCTGTTGCAAACTCTTTTACGAGGCTTTCGCCAAAAAGAGAAATGAAGACAGGCTTAATGATTATCTGTTCATCATTCTTCTGTCCGGCATGAATTTTATGCTGACATTTTTTACCGGTGACAATAAGCTTGTGAATCAGATCCTGATAATCCTTATCACGGGTCTGATAATGTTCATGTATGCCGAGATAAAACTGTGGAAATCCTTCTGTATCGCTCTTTTGTTCCAAAGCCTTCTTATGGCTGTGGATTATGTTTTCTATCTATACTATCTCTTCATGAATGAAAGGTTCAGTCTGTATCTGTCGGGCTATGAATTCAGCCGGGATCTGTCTGACGCATTGGCTAAGCTCACTCTGTTTATGACGGTGCTGTTTCTTAAGACCAAGATTGCGAGAGGTGATGCTGAGGATATCCTCAAGGGAGCAGAGTGGTTTAGGTTCATAGCATTCCCTTTGTTTACGATCGTTGTTCTGTGCGCGATGCTGTGGACGTCCGGAGGCTCGGATAATGTCAAGGTCGGAAATGTCGATTTCCTGATCGCTTTCGGACTGGTGGCGATAAACATCATAGTCTTTTATCTGGTCTGCGACATCCTGAGGAGGGAACGCAGGATCAGGGAAGACGATATGTATAGGACCAAAGTAAGGAACCAGACGGAACTGTATAAGGCACTTTATACCAACTACGAGAAGCAGCGAAGAAAAGCGCATGAGTATAAGAATCAGGTCATGTGCATGGAAGGGCTTCTTAAAAAGAAACAGTACGATGAACTTGAAAAGTATATCGACAATATAAGCGGAAAGCTCAGCGGCGAGAGAAGCTGCATACGTACCAACAATGCATTGGTGGATGCCATCATCAATACGAAATATAAGGAGATGGAAGAAAAAGGTATTCTCTGCGTTCTTGTTCTGACTGAGCTCAAGGATCTTCCGATAGAAGATGATGACATTGTTGTCATTTTATCCAATCTTCTGAACAATGCGATCGAAGCATGTGAAAAGTCCGAGAAGAAGATTGTCAAGATGAAGATAGTCAAAGAGGATAACGATATCGTCATATCAGTTAAGAATTCGTATAACGGAGAGATCAAAAAGAACCTCAATGACTTTGTTTCCACCAAGGAAGATGAAGGCGGTCACGGATTCGGGATCAGGAACATCAAAGAGTCGGTGGCTAAATACGGCGGTACCTGTTCGATCACCTATGATGATGTGGATTTTTCATTCTCCATACTCATCCCTTATGATAAAGAGAAATGATCTTTTAACCAAGTGGCTTATGCTGCGTGACACATGAGAAAGTGAGGCGCATAACATGATGATCGGCTTTATTGTCTGGACTGCGATCGCGATCGCCATTGCCGTGATAGGAATTATTGCGGGGAGATCAAAGAAGCCTTCCGGCTTTTTTGCCGGTGTGAATCCTCCCGAAGTTAATGATGTGGAAAAATATAACCGCTCGGTGGGAACATTGTGGATCGTATATGCGATCCTGCTTGAACTGTTTGGACTTCCTCTGCTGTTATTGAAACAGAATTCTGCCGGATTCATCGTTTCCATACTGGGCGTTGTGTTCATTTCCATAGGATTGGGTGTCGCTTATACTTTTATACTCGCCAGATACCGGAAGTGAATACGAAAATAAATGCCGGCGTGTATGACAGGAGACTGATATGATCGTTTTTATTTTCAGAGTGCTTATTGTTTATGCCACACTGATCTTTCTTTGGAAATTCAGGAAAAAGGAAATATCCAAAAAATCTCTGATCAAAGCTGTGGCAGTCGCAGCTGCAGCAATGATAGTCAGCTTTGTTCTTGACTATTCGGTGGTCTTCGTTAATTTGGATACTTTCTCGGTATCCTACGCTTTCCTGGGCGGAGTGAGGTGCGCACTTGATGTGCTGGTTCCCTATATTGCGGTATTTGCCATTGCAAGAGTGATGGGTTACAGATACAAATGCTACGTTCCCGATATATCCCTGGCTATCGCAGGACTCATTGCATTTTTCTATATGTATTCTTATCTGAAGGGGTTTGCGAATGCCGCCGGTAAACCCGGATTCTTTGATGATCTGCTTTTCGGCTCGAACTTTCGTATGATAAATAATCTGATCCTGTATATCACAAACAATGCACCCGGTGTCATCCTGGGGATCAGCTTTGTCGTGAACGAAAAACGTGCTCTTGATAAAGCTGAAGAGAGTAAATGATATGACGGAGAATATCGAAGCAATGGAAGAAAAGGGAATCCGTAAGCAAATACGGCGGACTATGAAAAAAATCATTACCTCTGTTCTTCCTGTGCTTTTTCTTTTTGTTTTTTCGGGATGCACAACAGGAGACTGGAAATCTTCCGCCGAGGCATATCATCCTCTTTCCGAGGAAGAAGTGATCGAATATGTCAGGGATATGATCTATAAGGAGACCGGTGATGAGGTTGATGTCCGGATAACCGAAACCGAAGATCTGAGAGCTCCGATAGTATGGGCAATGGACAATTCGCCGGTAGCGTATACGAATGTTGAGAACGGACATTATTATAAAATGATCGTAGAAAACGGTGATGTGCGGGGAAACGCAGAATACAGTGATGGTTACATTGTTTATTACAATACGGATGAGGGTGCGACGTCTTCAATAAATGATGCCGTATATTGGAGTGATTATCCTGACAACAAATCCGGGAATGTGATCCGTGATGAATTCGCCGCTGTTCTGGATGAGACGTTTGATGAATATTATCTATATCCGGATGTGGGAAATTCCGAAGGCCTGGACATTTTCATCTGTTCATCCGATTACGAAAAACTTGATGAACTGTTTGACCGATTAAATAATATCTGTTTGAAGTATTCGGTGGGAACGAGGAAAGCCTATACAGCATATATATATAAAGACGAAGAAGCATTTCAAAAAAAGGATTTTGAAATATATCCCAACATACTTACTACGTGGAGCCAGCCTTGGCCGCAATTCATAATCGAGGCGTACACAGACAGGGAAGTAACCTGCATTGTGAGCGGAGTTGAACTGTTTGATAGGACCCTGTTTGAAACAGACGGTGCATATGCGGTTGAAAGCAAATGGGAACATGCAGCACAGGTGGATGTTTCGTCTTTTGACTATGTGATCGTTTGCTACGAATGCGAGGCAGATTCTAATTGGGGCCTGTTTGAGGATTTTGAAATATTCGGGGTTAAGTGAAGGCTTTGCCTGTTAAGATGGGGGACAGAATATGACTGAGAACATTGATGTATTCGGACAGAACAGTATACGCGTGAAGTACGGAGACAGATCTGTATATATTGATCCGTTCAGAATGCAGATCACACCTAACGATGCGGATATTATTATTCTCACGCACGATCACTACGATCACTTCTCACCGGAAGATATAGATAAAGTAATAGGAAAGAATACGATCCTTGTCATTCCGGAAAAGATGGAAGATAAGGTAAAAGAGATCGCGGACAGGTTTACTGAGATCATTACGGTAAAACCCGGAGCTTCATATGAGGTCAGCGGACTGGAATTTGAAACGGTGCCTGCCTACAATATATTGAAACCGTTCCATCCAAAGAGTGCCGGATGGGTGGGATATATCCTTAAAACAGGCGGAAAACGCATATATATCGCGGGTGATACCGATGCCACGAAGGAAGCAAAGGCCGTAAAATGCGACATTGCACTGGTTCCGATCGGCGGTACATATACCATGGATGCCAAGGCAGCGGCAGGTTTAGTGGATGAACTGGAACCTGAGATTGCCATCCCCGTACACTACGGAACGGGCGTCGGAAGCCCTTCTGACGGGCAGATTTTCGAGGAAAATGTCAAAAAAAGCGTAAAAATCGAGCACAAGATACGGTTTTAAGCCAAAAAACTATTGAATTAAAGCCTATATTGTGGTATATTTTCAGTGTTCCAATAAACAACCCCAATATATTGAGAGGATAAAATCAATGAACAGAGCAGAATTAGTTGATGCAATCGCAAAGGAAGCAGGACTTACCAAGGTTGACGCTGATAAGGCACTCAAGGCTTTCACCAACGCCGTATCCAAGGAGCTTAAGAAGAAGGGAAAGGTTCAGCTTGTAGGCTTCGGAACCTTCGAGACCTCCAAGAGAGCAGCTCGTAAGGGCAAGAACCCTCAGACCGGAGAGGCTATCAAGATTCCCGCAGCTACCGTTCCTAAGTTCAAGGCTGGTAAGGCTCTCAAGGATCTTGTAAACGGCGCTAAGAAGTAATTCAATCGGTTCACAGGATTTAGGGCGAGGATAACATCCTCGCCCTATTTGTTTTATTTCTGAATGTTTCCTCAAAATATGATAAAATCACAGTGTTTGCAGTTCTATTATTAATCTGACGGGAGATGATTAAAGATGGGAATTTACGATCAGGCAAAAGAGGTATTTACCGAGGTTCTCGGAAACGCTGATCCTTCGCAGGGAGATCTGCTCGTTGTGGGCTGTTCAACCAGTACAGTACAGGGAGATATGCCCGGAACCAATTCCAGCGAGGATATCGCAGACGAATTGTACAGAGCACTCACCGATGTGTTCGGCGGAAAATACGATATTGCCGTTCAGTGCTGTGAGCATCTGAACAGGGCACTGATAGTAGAAAAGAAAGTTGCGGAAAAGTATGATCTTACCATCGTCAATGTAGTTCCCCACAGAAAAGCGGGCGGCGCTTTTGCGACAAAGCATTACGGTTCTCTTTCCGAGCCCGTTGCCGTGGAGGATATAAAGTCGAAGGCTGTTCTCGGAATAGACATAGGCGGCGTAATGATCGGAATGCATATGAGACCGGTTGTGGTTCCTTTAAAGCTTGAGCATAAGCATATCGGTGAAGCGATAATCCTTGCCGGAAGAAGCCGCTATAAATACATCGGAGGAGAGAGAGCCAGATATGGGGAGTGAAGCTGTTAAGTCATGGCTTGATGCAAGGGGCTTCGGAGACAGGATAACGGTTCATTCCGAGACCATTGATACCGTGGAGCATGCCGCACAGCAGATAGGCTGCAGCGAAGCGGAAATCGCAAAGACTCTTTCCTTTATCGTAGATGACAAGCCTGTCATAATTGTGATGGCGGGTGACGTAAGGGTAAACAGTTCCAAGTTCAAGGCACTGTTCCATACCAAACCGAGCATGATACCGAGGGACAGGGTTGAGGAACTTACGGGGTTCCTGCCGGGCGGTGTTTGTCCGTTCGGGGTTCCGTCGGATATTCCGGTGTGGCTTGATATATCAATGAAGCGGTTTGAATACATACATCCTGCGGGAGGAAATGAATTTGTCTCTGTGACACTTACACCCGCGGAACTTGAGAAGGCTACCGATTTCGCAGGCTGGTGCGATGTTTGTAAAGGATGGGAAGAAGATTGAAAGAAAATAAAAAGACTTCATTCAAAGAATTTCTGAAGAAAAAGGATATTGAGATCTCACTTAAGAGATACGCTATCGATGCACTCGGTGCTATGGCACAGGGACTTTTCTGTTCGCTCCTTATCGGAACGATCATCGATACCATCGGAACACAGTTTCAGATTGATTTTCTCACACAGCCCATTGCCACGATCGGACCGGTTGAATACACCGTAGGAGGCATGGCTAAGGCAATGAGCGGACCGGCTATGGCTGTTGCCATAGGATATGCACTCAAGTGTCCGCCGCTTGTTCTCTTTTCGCTTATAACCGTGGGCTTTTCATCCAATGCCCTGGGCGGTGCCGGCGGACCTCTTGCGGTACTCTTTGTTGCGATAATCGCTGCAGAGATAGGTAAGATGGTATCAAAGGAGACCAAGATCGACATACTGGTCACACCGTTTGTCACGATCTCGGTCGGAATGTTCTTTTCATGGCTTATAGCTCCCGCACTCGGAAAAGCTGCTTCATCGATCGGAAGTCTCATTATGTGGGCAACCGATCTTCAGCCCTTCCTTATGGGAATACTGGTTTCCGTCATCGTGGGTATGGCCCTTACACTTCCCATTTCCTCAGCAGCCATCTGCGGTGCCCTTCTTCTTACGGGGCTTGCGGGCGGTGCCGCGGTTGCGGGATGCTGTGCACAGATGGTCGGATTTGCAGTCATCTCATTCAAGGAAAATAAAGTCGGCGGACTGGTTTCACAGGGCCTCGGAACATCAATGCTCCAGATGGGAAATATCGTCAAGAACCCCAGAATATGGATCGCACCGACACTTGCATCGGCCATCACAGGTCCGATCGCAACCTGTGTATTCCGGTTGAAGATGAACGGAACTGCCATTTCATCCGGTATGGGAACCTGCGGACTTGTAGGTCCTATCGGAGTCTATACCGGATGGGTCAAGGATGTTTCGGAAGGCGCCAAAGCAGCGATCACATGGTTCGACTGGCTCGGTCTCGTTCTTATATGCTTTGTGCTTCCCGCTGTTTTTTCACTTATCATACATAAGATCGTAGTAAAGCTCGGATGGGTTAAGCCCGGAGATCTCAAGCTCAGTTAACTTTTTCAATTGAACGGAGGATGTGAACATGGATGCTAACAATATGAATGCAACACCCGTAACACCCACACCCGAAAATGCACAGGCCGGTGGGAACCCTGTGCCTGTGACTCCCGCACCTGAACCGCGTAAAAAGAGTTCGGGAAAGTTTGTCTTTTTCATGATCGGTCTTGCACTAGGTGTCTGTGCAACGGCAGTGCTTCTCATGGCGGTTCTGCAGATGAGGGGCAGCCTTGGCAAAACCGCCAGGCTTGAAGGAGATGGATACGATACTCCGGAAGAGGCGGTCACGGCTTATGCAGAGTATCTGAAGGCCGGAGATTTCGAAGGAATTCTTTCAACTTTCGCCATGGAGAGTTTTGAAGAAAACTACAGTGTTGAGGAATTCTATGACAGAATACGTGCGTTTTCACCGGGAATTGCCACCAGCGGGCAGCAGCTTGTGATGCTCGGAAATGATTCTGTTCTTACATCGTCCGTAAATCTTGAGAACAGGCGTGCATATATTTCCTCAAGTGTTTTCAGACAGATGATCGTACCGATGGCTGCTGAGGTTGATGATGAGGAACTGGCATCAACCTTAACGTCAGGCATAACGTTTATAATAGATGATGATGACGATCTTGAAACACTTATGGAATTTCTGAATTCCGATCCGAAAGTTGAAAATATTGAGATCGGGGATTTTCTGGATAAGTCCGATTTTGATTTCGATTTCGGTAAAGCCCTTAAGGATTATAATAAGTACAAAAAGAAGTCCTGGGGCGGCGATATCGAAAACATATGCATGGAACTGGAAATAGACGGAGATGATTATATTCTGTTTATGACCTGTGTATGCTATGACGATAAGTGGTACATTGCGGAATTCGGTAACTACTTCTCCCTTGCTTGCGGAATTTCGCCCCAGGCAGCCGGCCTTTGCCCTGAGGATGTGATCGAAGACTGTTTCAAGTAATGAAGTACAGTCCACCGATGACAAAAAACTGATAATTGATGGCAATTATTTTGAAGAATGCTTCTGTGTCCGATGGTAGTATAAGCATGTACCTGTTCAGATTATGGAAGCTAAGCTTTGGTTATGAGTATGAACATTATTTCAGGTGAAACATTTGATCAGGAAAGAGCTCTGTACGGAAGTGACGGTATAGAGGTTACGGGCTGCAGGTTCGACGGACCTGCGGACGGTGAGAGTGCGCTTAAGGAAAGCAGGAACATTAAGGTTTCCGATTCGTATTTCAATCTCCGTTATCCATTCTGGCATGACGATCACCTGGAGATAAACTCCTGTGAGATGACCGATAAATGCCGCGCCGCACTCTGGTATTCGAACGATATAAGAATATCCGATTCAAAGCTTCACGGGATCAAGGCTCTTCGTGAGTGCAGTGACGTCACCATAGAAAACTCGAGCATAATTTCGCCCGAGTTCGGTTGGTCCGTTCACGGCCTGAACATGAAAAATTCATCTGCCGAGAGTGAGTACTTCATGATGCGCTCCGATAAGCTAACCTTCAATAATGTGTCGCTGAAGGGAAAGTATTCCTTTCAGTATATTGAAGATTCGACATTCACAAACTGTAATTTCGATACCAAGGATTCCTTCTGGCATGCGAAGAATGTCTATGTCAAAGACTGCGTGATCAAGGGAGAATATCTTGCGTGGTATTGCGAGAATGTCACATTTGAAAACTGCAGAATAACAGGAACACAGCCCCTGTGCTATTGCAAGGGGCTGAAACTGATAAACTGTGTTATGGAAGAAGCGGATCTTTCATTTGAAAAATCCGAAGTCGAAGCTGATATCGTGAGCAGCGTTATCAGCATCAAGAATCCTAAGAGCGGTATAATCCGCGTAAAGGGAGTCTCCGAGATCATCTCAGATGATCCGTCTGCAATGTGTGAGATAGAGATAACCGGCTGATCACCAGTCGGAGCTCCAGTCATCATAATCCGAATCCGATCCCCAATCCGAATAGGAGTAGTCCGAATCGTTGTCATAACTCGACTCATACCGTGTGCTGCTGCCTCCGCCCCCGGAATTCGGAATATACCCGATGCTATAACTCAGCATATATAAAAGTATTATAAAGACGGTTACAATGACCACTATAATGATTCCGGTCTTCGTGGAACCCATATTGAGCAGATCCGGTTTCGGATCTTTATACAGATCGGTATGCCGGTTCATCGGATTGTTCCGATACATTGTCATTCTTTCTTTTAATTTCTGATATATCTCATAAACTGCATGCGCTTCATCGGGACCTTCGTATCTTATCGCACGCTCCCCGGTATCTTTATTTTTATATACGACAAAATTTCCCGTTTTGGGATCTCTGTAAATTCCGAACGCTCTGCTGCCTCTGTAATCCTCATCTATGTGAAAATGAAGTCTTGCAAGCGAAATGCCTGTCGTATCCACGAATTTTTTCAGTTCACTGATCGTACGGGGAACACCGGAAGGACCCCTTTTTATCGGATCGTGAGGTGTTCCGCAAAAGGGACAGTTCAGATCTGTCTCACTCATTAAGTTGTCACAAAAACTGCACTTAACCATATCAACCCGAATTATACCATATTACACTATAAGTATAAAAATTTAACTAAAACTTAAATGACAAAGTAAGCTGCAGCATATACAATAAACGAAATACGTTTTCTGTAAGGATGGACCCATGAGCGACAAAAAGAAAAAAAGAGAGATCGGAAGGGGCAGGGCATTAGAGAACAATATCTTTGCCTGTCGTCTTGTGATGCGCATTTGTCCGAGGTTTGTAGTGCATAAGGCAATCAGCAGATTCCTCGGATATTTTGAATGGCTGTTTTACAGTGCATTTTTTATGCGCTTTGTCATCAACGCACTTGAAACCGGGCAGGAATTTTCGAGGATCATGATCTTCATCATCGTGGTCACCGTTGTATTCGGTTCGATGAGTCTTTACAACGCGGTACTGAACGGAAAGATCATCCCCGTGGCCAGGGCCGTGATAAACAAGGGCGTCTACCGTAAGCTTTTCAGAAAGTCCAGAAATGTGGAGCTTGAATGCTTCGAGGACAGCGAATTCTACAATAAATATACTCTTGCGATGGAGAAGGCCGACGAGAGACTGATACAGACCGTGGAGGTGGTATTCGGAACGGTGTTCGGTGCGATCGCCAGCGTATTTGCATTCGCCTTTATGTACCAGGTGGACAAGATATCCGTCCTTTTCATTCTTTTCCCGATAATCGGAAACTTCGTATTCAAAAGAATGAACTCGCATCTTGATTATGCGAGAAACAAGGATATGGCGCCTCATAACAGAAGGATCGCATATATCAACCGTGTAATGTATCTGACCGAGTATGCGAAGGAGATGAGACTTACCGATGTCTTCAGGCTGATGAAGAGACAGTACAACGAAGCGATAACCGGCCTTGCCGATGTAACTAAGAAGTATACGAAGAAGGCTGTATTCCTTCACTGGATGACGGTCATGTTCACATTCACATTCATCTTCGAAGGACTTCTTATCTACGGAGCATACAGGACTGTTGTAAGCCATACGATGACTCTGGCACAGCTCTCCGTCATCACGAGCATGATGGTCTCCACCACATGGATACTGATCGGATTTACGGAATCACTTACCGCTCTTTTCCAGAACGGTCTGTTTGTTGAGTATCTGAGAAGCTTCCTTGAGTATAAGGAAAGGATTCCCGAGGATACCGCAGGCGACGATCCCGGAACGGAGATCAAAAGCATAGAGTTTAAGGATGTTTCATTCTCATACAAGGACAAGGAAGTTCTCTCCCATCTGAACATGGAATTCCGCGGAGGCAAGACCTACGCACTTGTCGGACATAACGGTGCGGGCAAGACCACGCTCATAAAGCTCCTGCTCAGGTTCTACGATCCTACGGAAGGAGTGATCCTTTTGAACGGACGCGACATCAGGGAATATGACCTGCATAAATACCGTGCACTTTTTGCGACTGCGTTCCAGGATCACAGAATGTTCTCGATGTCGGTCATAGACAATGTCGTGATGGGTGAGAATATCGATCCTTCCGAAAAGGAAGAAAAGGTAACCGAGGCCCTTAAGCTTTCAGGTGCATATGACAAGGTAATGTCACTTTCGAAGGGACCACACACCATACTCACACATGAGTTCGACGATGAAGGTGCCGTGCTTTCGGGAGGTGAATTCCAGAAGATCGTTGTTGCAAGAGCGTTTGTGAAGGAATGCCCCATCAAGATATTCGACGAGCCCAGCTCCGCACTTGACCCGATCGCTGAATCCGAGCTTTTCGACAACATATACGAATCGTGCAGGGATAACACGCTCATATTCATATCACACAGATTATCTTCGGTACAGAATGCCGACTGGGTATACCTGCTCTCAGGCAAGACCGTTGCCGAGGCGGGGTCTCACAGGATGCTGATGGATATGAACGGTATCTATGCCGATATGTACAGAAAGCAGGCGGTCAATTACCTTGCGCTCAGCTCCGGCGAAAGTTCCGAAGAATCTGCGGAAGGAGGTGAAGCCGTATGAAGAAAGTATGGAAGAACCAGCTCTTCTTATGGAACCTGTGCTTTAAGACATGTCCCGGATACATGATCTATTTCCTTTACGACGGATTCAGGTATCAGGGAATAATCTTCCTCGAGCATGTTCTGGGAATACGTTACGTGCTTCACTGTGCGGAGTATAATGAGCCGTTCTGGAAGGCGCTCCTTTTCATCGGCATCATCCTTGTGATCAATATGATCCAGATCGTTCCCGACGGATTCTTCATCCACGGATGGAGCTTCAGATGCAAGCCTAAGCTTTACCGCGCACTGAAGGAACAGATGTATGCGAAGGCTGCAGAGATAGATCTTTCCTGCTACGATGACCCCGAATACTACAATGACTTCGTGCTTGCGGTTGCCGAGGCGGAAAGCTCGATAGACAGATTCCTTGCGATGTGCAAGAGCATTATGGAGGCACTCACGATCGTCTTTACGACAGGAGTTTTCTACCTGGTGACCAATGCGACCGGTATTCTCTTCGTAACGGCATCGCTGATACTTCGCTTCATCGTCGCCAAGAAGATCAACAAACTCAACTACGATGTAAGGCTCAAGGTCAATCCTCTCGAAAGAAAGAGAAATTACGTCAGCAGGGTTTTCTATCTGAATGATTATGCGAAGGAATTAAGGCTTCACCCCGCTGTAGGCGATTCCCTCGAAAAGGAATTCGACGAAGCCAACGACGATATAGTAAAAGAGCAGGAGAAGGTCGGAGGAAAGAGATCCTTCCTTACCTTTACAAGAGATTATGTGATAGGTGACTTCATCATGGACGGTCTCTACATCACATACCTTGTGTTTCAGGCAGCCGTGCTTCATACCATCGATTACAGTAATGCCGTCGTTCTTTTTAACAGAACGGGAAGCTTGAGAAGAGGTATGGCAGGCATAGCGGAGATATTCCCCCAGGCCCAGGAAAACAGTCTCTACATCGACAAGATCAGGGCATTCCTCGATTACGAGCCCGTGATCAAGCCGTTCGAAGGTGAGAAGGTTCCGAAAGGAAACGGTGAGCTTGTCATTGATAATGTAAGCTTTGCGTACGAAGAAAAGGCGGGAGAAACCCTCAAGGGCATATCGCTCAAGGTATCACCCGGAGAAAAGATAGCGATCGTCGGATATAACGGAGCGGGTAAGACAACGCTCATCAAACTGCTTATGAGACTGTACGATCCGACAGCCGGAAAGATAACCTATCACGGAAGGGATATCAGGGATTACAGCCCTTACGATTACAGAAGAAGGATCGGAGTTGTATTCCAGGATTACCAGATGTACGGAGCTTCACTTGCCGAGAACGTCGTTATGAGCGATGAGTCTAAGGACAGGGAGATGATACTCTCCGCTCTGGAAAAGGCGGGATTTGCCAGACGTCTGAAGAAGCTTCCGAAGGGACTCGATACGCAGGTTACCGCTGAGTTTGATGAAGACGGTGTGAACTTCTCCGGTGGCGAAAGTCAGAAAATTGCAATTTCACGCGCATTTTTCAAGGATGCTGATATACTGATAATGGATGAGCCCAGTTCGGCACTCGATCCGATCGCGGAGTATGAACTCAATAAAGCGATGGAATCCGCCGCAGAGGGCAAGACCGTGTTCTATATATCCCACAGACTTTCGACCACGAGGGATGCGGACCGTATCATAATGCTCGAAAACGGACGCATAGTTGAGGAAGGCACTCATGAAAGCCTCCTTGCACTCGGCGGAAAATACGCCGGAATGTGGAAGGTTCAGGCCGGAAGGTACGAAGGCGCGGATATCAAAGCTGTCTGATGCACAGACCGAGGGGAGGCAGATATGTCCGGTGAAAGAAAAGTTCCATGCGTTTCGGCGCAGATACTTGATGAAGTAAGGCTCTATCTGGAAAAGTACTACGAAGAACCGGAAGAGTTATTGCATGGTGCCTGTCCTGAACCCGATGGGATCACTCTTGAAGAGGACGCATACACGGAAGAAGCTTTTGAAGCGGCTGACAAAGAATGCGTATCATTTGATGTTGAAGAGACTCCCCGGAAGAAAAGAAAAAAGCCCGGTCTGTTCGCAGCAAGAAAGACCGGTGCCGCTAAGGAATCCGCTCCTGCCGCATCAGATGAAGCCTTTATGGGCGCAGCGGCGAAAATTTCCGGATCCGCGAACGCTATGCAGATGTCTGCTTCTGATATGAAGCCGATGGCTTTTGCAATGATGGCTCCGCAGGCTTCTGCTCCGGAGCCCAAGGCTGACAGAAAACTTGAGGATGTCATCGGTGATCTGGATAAGTCGTTCATGGAGCTTGTCTGGGAATTTGCCGACAGGAAGGGCATCACCGAGCCCGAGCTTCAGAAGAAAGCAGGCATAGACAGAAAGGCGTATTCAAAGCTTAAATGCGGAACCACCAAGAATCCGAGTAAATCCACGGCGCTTGCGATCGCGATCGCACTGGAGCTGAGTCTCGATGATACGAAGGATCTTCTTTCAAGGGCAGGACTTGCTCTTTCACCCTGCAGCAAACAGGATCTGATAGTCCGTTACTTCATAGAGAAGGAAAGTTATGACATGTTCGTCATAAATTACACGCTGGACGAATACGGAGAGCCGCCTCTCGGATCGCATTAAAACCGCATAATAAGTATTTCTTTTCGGACCCGGAAAATGTCGCCTGACGGTAGACCAACCCGGGTCCTTATTTTATTAGTATTACCTCAGAAACAATAAAACGCCGGACAAAACCGGAAAGCACAATTAATTAAAGCCGTTCAGGCGGTGGAAAAGAGGTAAATACTATGAGAGAAAATTTAACCGAGCTTGTATTCATTCTTGACAGAAGCGGATCGATGGGCGGACTTGAAAGCGACACCATAGGCGGATTCAATTCCATGATCTCCAAGCAGAAAAAGGAGGACGGAGAGGCATACGTATCAACCGTGCTGTTTGATGATAAGGTCGAGACCATCCATGACAGAGTCGAGCTTAAGAAAGTGGGTAAGCTCACAGATGAAGAGTATTTTGTAAGAGGCTGCACCGCGCTCCTCGATGCCGTGGGCGAGACGATAGACCGCATATCAAATATCCACAAGTATGCGCGCGAAGAGGACCGTCCGGAAAAGACCCTCTTCATCATCACCACCGACGGCCTTGAAAATGCCAGCAGACGTTACAGCTTTAAGGATATCAAGCGCCTGGTCGAGCAGAAGAAGGAGAAGGATCACTGGGAGTTCATATTCCTGGGCGCCAATATCGATGCGATCGAGACCGCGGGGAATATGGGTATCTCACGTGAGATGGCTGCGGATTACTGCTGCGATGAAGCCGGAATAGCACTTAATTACGATGTCCTAGGAAAGGTTGTATCAAAGGCGAGAAAGTGCAAGGGAGCTTCCATGGCGGCAGCTTTTACCGGAGGTGCCTGGAAGGCCGATATCGAGAGCGATTATGAAGCCAGAAAAGCATAAAAAATCATAGTAAATTCTTATATGCTATCCCCTCTGTTATAAGGTATAATCTGTAACAGAGGGGAATTTTGATCATGTCTTACTCCGGTGTCGGAATACTCAGTTTAATAATTCACTTCATTATTAATTTTGAAGCTGTCATCAAGACGAAAAATACCGCTTCCGCTCCTGTCAGAAGCAGATATCGTCTTTTCCTTATAAGCGCAATGATCTACTACGTGGTGGATGCCACATGGGGGATCGCCTATGAAACAAGGATCCTTCCTTTTGTGTTTGCATTTACCACACTCTATTTCCTTGCGATCAGTCTTACCGTGCTTTTCTGGATGAGATTTATCATCACCTATCTCAATCGCAAGAGCGTATTGAACGACTTATTGAAATATGCCGCAGGAAGCATTTTCATCTTCCAGGTGATCACACTTATCCTGAATCCTTTCTTTCCGATCTTCTTCCATTTTGGCATTGGAACCGAATATATACCCGGACCATGCAGGTATATAACCCTCGGAATGCATACCATACTCTTTTCGGCGATAGCCCTGTACACCTTTGTGGTGGCACTGAGAAAGGGAATATCCGAGAAGGATAAGCTTCATTATCTTGCGACTGCGTTCTCCGGATTGGTAATGACGGTATTTATAGTCTTACAGAATCTATATCCGATGATGCCGTTCTATGCGATAGGACTTCTTCTTACAGGATGTGTCATTCATACATTTGTCATTGCGGATGAAAAATGGGACTGGAACAGGGAACTCGGAAGTGTCAAGGAAATGGCTTATCGCGATCCGCTCACCAATGTCAAGAACAAGACCGCATTCATGGACCGGAAAACCGAAATGGATGCAAGGATCTCCGAAGGATCGGTCGAAGAATTCGGAATTGTCGTATTCGACCTGAACAATCTGAAGATCGTCAACGATTCCAAGGGACATGATGCCGGAGACAAGTATATACAGGATGCATGTCATCTGATCTGTAACGTATTTAAGCACAGCCCGATCTACCGCATAGGCGGTGATGAATTCGTCGCACTTCTTGAAGGTGATGATTATACCGAAAGGGATGAGCTTGTAAGACTCTTTGAAGAAGAGATAGATAAGAATGTCTCGACCGGCGGAGTGGTTGTATCCGAAGGACTTGATGTGTTTACTTCCGGGACCGATTCCGATCTTGATACCGTCTTTGCAAGAGCGGACAAGAAGATGTACGACCGCAAGAAGGAGATCAAGAAAAAGAAATAAAAGCCGGGCGCTTAAACTTGCGAATGATCAAGAGGATTGCTTATGGGACTTTTTAAATCTAAGTATGAAAGAGAACTGGATATGATCATGACGAGACTCGATATGAACATGTCCAACAATTACAAGGATAATGCCCAGATGAACCTGAAAGAGCTGGAGGAAGCTTTTGCGGGGATGAAGGAAGCGGGACAGTTAAAGGGTTCGTCCCTCGAAAAATATGAGAAGATAATAAACGGTTATATCGAGAAGCTGAAAGGCTATTCTCATAAGGACCAGAAGCCGTACTGGCATTAATATAAAGGAGGTTTTCTATGGACAGAGTAGTAAAATTTTTAAAGGATGCGGGAACCTATTATCTTGCAACCGTGGACGGAGACCAGGCAAGGGTAAGACCCTTCGGAACCGTTAACGTATTCGAGGGAAAGGTTTATATCCAGACAGGAAAATCCAAGGATGTTTCCAAGCAGATCCATGCAAATCCCAAGGTTGAGATCTGTGCATTCATGAACGGTGAGTGGTTAAGAGTCTCCGGAAAGCTCGTTGAGGATGACAGAAGAGAAGCACGCCAGTCAATGCTGGATGCATATCCCAATCTTCAGGCCATGTATTCTGCAGACGACGGCAACACCGAAGTTTTCTACTTCGAGGATGCCACCGCCACCTTCAGTTCATTCACCGCTGCTCCCGAGACCGTGAAGTTCTGATCAGATATTTATATAGACACTCATTTCATTCTCTCCCCGGTTTGCCCACAGATAATATGGGATAAGCCGGAGGGAGATTTCTTTTTCTTCAAAGGAGGCGAATTCGCCGTACAGTTCACCGAAGGGCTTAGCCGAAGTTACGGTCCGGACGATACGCTTTGCATCCGTCCTGAGAGTCACGACATCGTAACCGAATTCGCCGGTCATCTCCTCGGTAAATGATACGTTTCTGTCCAGCTTTATCTGTCTGAGCTTATCACCGTTATCGGCTTCTTCCATGCAGTAGACGATGGGACCCCTGGTTACCGCGACCTTAAGATTATCCTCGGCCACTCTGCTGTCCGCTGCCATAAGGCGGGGGATCATGTCAAAGGAAATATCTATGACCGCATCTTCTGCGAAATCTTCGATATAGATATATCCGTCCTTTATTTCCTTTTCCGATGCGCCGTTTACATTCAGCCTGTAGCTTCCGCACGTCCATCCGGGAATCCTCAGGGCCAGTCTGAATCCGGAACCTGCCGCTCCGCTCACGGCGATCTTCACATTTCCGTTATTGGGAAATCCCGATTCCATGCTGACGGATACGGGCCTGCCGTTTACGGTCTTGGCCGTATCGGATCCAACATAGAGATGCGCATAGAGCGTGTTTTCATCTTCGGTATAGATGTATCTTCCGAGCGAAGTGATGAGTCTTGCGATGTTCGGAGGGCAGCAGGCGCATCCGAACCATTTCTGCCTGACGGGCTTTACATGGGTCTTGCGCTCGTCCTTTTTGCAGTTTTCCGGTATCACCTCGAGAGGATTAACATAGAAGAAACTCTTTCCGTCGAGAGCCATTCCGCTTAAGACCGTATTGAAGAGTGCGAGCTCCATGACATCGGAGTACTTTGAATCCGCTTTTATACGGAGCATTCTTTCAGCAAAGAATACAAGTCCGATAGCCGCACATGTTTCGGAGTATGCCGTATCGTTTGGAAGATCGTATGGAAGCGAGAAGCTTTCACCGAGATGTGTCGCTCCTATTCCGCCCGTGATATACATCTTGGTGTTTACGATGCTGTCGAAGAGCCTTTCGCATGCGTTAAGAAGATCCTTATCACCGGTGAGCCTTGCCATATCCGCCATTCCGCTGTAGAGATATACGGCTCTTACGGCGTGTCCGACCGCTTCGGTCTGCTCCCTTACGGGAATATGTGCCTGGTGATAGTAATCGGGCTTTCCCTTCATGTCGGGATGCTCTTTTTCGAAATAGTTCGGTGCCTTGCCTCTTTCATTAATGAAATACTCGGCGAGGTTTTTGTACTTTTCTTCTCCGGTTAGGTCATAAAGGGCAAAGAGAGCCATCTCTGCGATCTCATGGCCGGGATATCCGTTTATCTTACCTTCTCCGGTTCCGAAAAGTGATGCGACATAGTCGGCATATTTTTCGGCGGCGTTAAGAAGTTTATCTTTTCCGGTAGCCTGATAATACGAGACCGCTCCCTCGATCAGATGTCCGAGGCAGTAGAGCTCATGGTGGTCTCTGAGGTCGGAAAAGCTTTTATCCATTCCGTTAATTATGTAGTAAGTGTCGATATAACCGTTCGGAAGCTGGGCTGCGCAAACGATATCGATCGCACGGTCTGCGGTTTCTTCGAGAACGGGATCGGGACCTGTCATGAGCGCATAACCGACAGCTTCTATCCATTTGTAGAAATCACTGTCCTGGAAAACGAATCCGTAGAATTCGTCTTCCTTTGCATCCTCTCTCTTTTCCGGAAATACAGCAAAGCCCCTGTATGTGAACCTGGGCGCTTCGAATGCATCTCCTTTTTTTCTCATCTTTTCATTAAGGATTCCCGCAGCTTTGAAATTGTGCATGCAGTAGCTGGCCTCGGCCTCGGGTATGCGGTCGTTAAGGATCTCCCACTGGTAGGGGATCACTTCTTTTCTGACAAGAGCCTGTTTGCGGCTCCAGAATTCGTCCCTGATCTCAACGTTTTTGATGTCTGCGGGTTTCATGGCGTTCCTCCGGTTATGTCCTGACGGACCGATCACTAAATATATTATGAATCCTGCGCATTAAGTTCAAGTTTAAATTTAGCGATCATTAAAGGAATACACAAAGTCTTCTTTTTATCCTGCTATAAGAGAAAGTTATAGCAGGGGATAGGAATCGGATATTAGACAGGCAGGGTCCGCGAAAATAAAATGTAAAAAACGCTTGTGAAAGGAAAAAACTATGGGAGGAACGGAAAGCAAAAAGGAATTGCCTGAACTGAAAGATCCGTTGGAACACATCAGCAATCTCCATCCCTGCTTTGGGAAGGGGCCGAACCTGAACAAGGGAAGAATTCATCTTCCGGTAAGTCCGGCATGCAATATCCAATGTGCTTTCTGTAACAGGACAAGAAATACATATGAGAACAGACCCGGCGTCACGGGTAGCGTCCTGGAACCCAGGGAAGCGGCAGGGGTCGTGGATCAGGCATTGGAACTGTGTCCCGAGATAACGGTAGCGGGCATTGCCGGACCCGGAGATACACTTGCAACGGATCATGCGATCAAGACCTTCAAGCTCATCAGAAAAACGCATCCCGAGCTTATCAACTGCCTCAGCACGAACGGATTGCTTCTTGAAAAGAAAGCTGTCGCGCTGATCGAGGAAGCAGGTGTAAAGACGATAACGGTCACCGTCAATGCGGTCGATCCCGAAATACTCAAAAACATCTGTCTTTACATTGTAAAGAACGGAAAGACGTATTCCGGAGTCAAGGGAGCGAAGATACTGATCGATGCCCAGGAGAAGGGTATCAGGAAAGTGAAGGAGCTGGGAGCGACGGTCAAGGTGAACATGGTGCTGTGTCCCGGCATAAACGATCACCATGTCGAGGAGGTCGCAAAGACCGTATCGGAATGGGGTGCGGATTTCATGAATATCATCCCGCTGATCCCGCAGCACAAGTTCTCATTCTTAAGAGAACCCGGATGCAATGAACTGTATGAAGCAAGGGCAAAGGCTGAGAAATACATAAAGGTATTCAAGCATTGCCAGAGATGCAGGGCCGATGCGGTGGGAATACCCGGAAAGCTTGAGCTGTCCGACAAGATCTATGATCTGAAAAAGCTCAATGCACAGAATACATTTTCACACGGCTGAGGAGGGAGAATATGAAATATCTTGTAGCCGTGGCGACATATTCCGGAGAGAATATAGATCTTCATTTCGGACACTGCAGCGAGTTTCAGGTTATAGAAGTTACCGATAACGAAAGCTGGGAAGTGACCGGATCTATCGAAGCCGGAAGAGCATGTGACGGACAGTGCAATCACGATTATATAGGTGATGTGGCACAGAAGCTGAAAGAATGCAGATATGTACTGTCAGCGAAGATAGGCCCGGGCGCTGCACAGATCGTCAGAAATATCGGACCAGTTCCTCTCGAGATAGAGGCTCCCGTGGATTACGCGATTGGGAAACTGATGACGTACGACAACAGAAGAGAAAATGCAAACAGGAATTAAAACGGAGGCGGATCAAAATGGCAAAGGTAGCACAAAATTTAACAGACCTGATCGGAGGAACTCCCTTGCTGAAACCGAACAGGTTTCTGAAGGTTCACGGTCTGGAAGCAGAACTGTATCTGAAGCTTGAGTATTTCAATCCCGCAGGCTCCGTAAAGGACAGGATAGCATTTGCGATGATAGAGGATGCGGAGGAGAAGGGAATCCTTAAGGAAGGATCCACCATCATCGAGCCCACATCCGGAAACACCGGTGTAGGACTTGCGTTTGTGGGTGCGACCAAGGGATATAACGTCATACTCACCATGCCGGATACCATGAGCGTTGAAAGAAGAACTCTTGTGGCGGCGCTCGGAGCACAGGTCGTTCTCACTCCCGGAAAGCTCGGCATGAACGGAGCGATAAGACAGGCGGAAGCGCTCAATGCGCAGATACCGGATTCCGTGATACTCCAGCAGTTCGAAAATCCCGCAAATGCGCGCACACATGAAAATACGACGGCACAGGAGATCTGGAACGATACCGACGGAAAGGTTGATATCTTCGTCGGCGGAATAGGAACCGGCGGAACGATCACGGGTACCGGAAGAGGACTCAAGGCACATAACCCCGAGATAAAGGTAGTCGGAGTCGAACCCTGGGAGTCGGCAGTGCTGAGCGGAAGACCTACCGGCCCTCACAAGATACAGGGTATCGGTGCGGGATTTGTTCCCAAGGTACTCGACCTTGATATCGTCGATGAGATACTTCCCATCCGCGGGGATGAAGCGATAGATGCATCGAGAGAGCTCGGCCGCACGGAAGGCCTGCTCGTCGGAATTTCATCCGGTGCTGCAGCCTGGGCGGGACTTCTTCTTGCAAAGCGACCCGAGAATAAGGGAAAGACGATAGTTGCGCTCCTTCCCGATACCGGTGAGAGATACCTGTCCACCGACCTTTACAATTTTGCAAACAGAGCCTGATTAACAAAGATGATCCGGAGGGAAAGAAATGGCTTGTTTTATAGAAAGACCCAGAACGACATGTGCACTCGGCGGTGCGATCGCAGTCATTAACGCATTACCCGGCGTGACACTTGTAAACCATACCGCGATAGGCTGCGGAGGTAACCTGAGCGGCGCGATCACCGGAGGCGGCGGAAACATGGGAGAAGGAACCTATTCCGGTTTCCATATGCCCAGCTCGGCCATCGGAGAAAAAGAAGTCGTATTCGGCGGTGTGGACAGACTTAAGGAAGAGATTACCAATGCACTTGAAGTCATAGATGCGGAACTGTTTGTTGTGGCGACGGGATGCATGACCGAGATGATCGGTGATGATGTCGAGGCAGCCGTAAGAGCTGTGGAGAATCCCAGAAAGCCCGTCATCAACATAAGCACTCCTTCTTTTAAGGGAGATGCATATTACGGATATGAAGTCATACTGGATGCGATCTTCAACAAGTTCGTTCCTGTAAGCGATGAAAAGGATCCAAAGCTTGTAAACCTGTTCGGAGTGATCCCGGGATTCGATCCGTTCTTCAGGGGCGACTTAAATGAGATAAGAAGACTTCTTGAAAAACTGGGACTTAAGGTAAATACATTCTTTACCCCGGACCAGACCTTCGAGAAAAATGTACTGGGAGCTGCCAAGGCGTCATACAACATACTGCTCTCACCCGTATGGGGAACAACCGTTGTAAAGAATTTCGAAGAGGTTCACGGAACTCCTTACTACCAGACTAACCTTCCCGTAGGTGCGATCCAGACGGCAGAGTTTTTAAGGGGCGTAGCCGAAAAGCTTGAGATCTCTTCAGAGCTTGTCGAGAAGGTCATCGCCGAAGAGGAAGAGGTTTACTACAGCGACTTCATCCGTGCTGCGGATACGATCACAAACCGTCAGTGGTACTTCTACTCTGCAACGGTCACCAATTCAAACTATGCGATTCCGATAGGAAGATTCCTGTATGAGGAACTCGGATGGCATCAGGAGGATACCTTTGTCACCGACGTTCTCAAGCCGGTGAAAAAGAGGGCACTGACCAAGGCGTTTGAAGAAGCAGACTTCGGTTCGAAGCTTACGCTTGATACAGATACCCAGCGTATCAGCAGGACACTCAACAAGACGAGGCCCCGCAACAGGGGACAGAGATACTGGGATAACAACACTCCGTTCTTCATCCTCGGAAGCTCGCTCGACAGAACCACTGCCGCAGAGGTAGGCGGTCAGACACTTCCGATAAGCTTTCCTTTGAGCTCCAGACTGATAACCACACACGCATACGCGGGATACAAGGGTGCACTTCTTCTCGTTGAAGATATTTTCAGCACACTGCTTGCCTGACGAAAGGGGATAGAAATGGCAGAAACAACAGAAAAGTCAAATTATTATGCACAAGCCATGCCGCCCGTCAGAGATACGAGGCTTCAGATTGCCGATACCTTCAGCGGATGTGCATGCGAAATGTCCAAATGTCTCGAAGGAGGATGTGCTCTCAGGAAGAACAGAAGCTTCTGGCAGACCAATGCCTGTCAGATGTCCCTCACTCTGATGATGTGCTCCACGGTACAGAATTCGGTCGTGGTCATGCACGGACCGATAGGATGCGGAACCCAGCTTCACGGTCTTTCGGCCAATGCTCTGAAGGGAAAGGTAAACAGAAATCTTCCCGATCAGAAGGCGCCGGTATGGTTATCATCCAATCTCGGTGAGACCGATGTCATTAACGGCGGAGAGAAGAAGCTTCAGGAGACCATCGAGTACGCTGACAGGACCTACAGACCCGAGATCATCTTTGTTGTTGCGACATGTGCTCCCAACATAATCGGTGATGATGTTGAGAAGGTCGTGGATATAACAAACAAGACATGTGCGGCTCAGGTAACTGCGCTCCATTGCCCCGGTTTCAGATCAAGGGTTGTCGCATCCGCATATGACAGCTTCTACCACAGCCTTATAAGACATATCAACTTTAAGGCGATCCCGTACAAGGATTACGTTCCCGATAATCCCCAGGATCCCGCAGCGCAGCTCGGAGAAGAGGTATTTAAATACAAGATCGCCCATACCGTCAACCTGTTCAACGCAACTTCGATCGGTTATCAGGATGAGCAGGAGATGGTCAGGCTGCTTACCGCACTCGGTCTCAATGTAAGGGTCTATGCCGAATACTCAAGCGCGGACGACTTCAGGCTCCTTCCCCTGGCGGCACTGAATGTGAGCCTTTGTAACATGCATGACGATTACATGCTCAAGTTCCTGGAAAAGGAATACAACATGCCTTACATAATCGAAGGAATGCCTATCGGTCCCGAGCAGACCAGGAAGTGGCTCGTAGCGATAGGAAAGTTCTTCGGACTTGAGAAGGAAGCTAATCTTCTTGCCGACTACGAGGAGAAAAAGCTTGAGGAAGCGGTTGATGAGGTCAAGGATTCCTTTGCCGGAAAGAGAGTATTCCTCGGAGGAGGAAGCGTAAGAGTTGCGGCTGAAGCGATCGCACTGAAGAAGATCGGACTCGATGTCATAGGAATAAGAGGTTACAACATCGACTCTAATGCAAATCCCGTATTCGACGATCTCGGTGAAGAGCTTCCCGATGTTCCTCTTTCGGTGAGCAACCAGTCCTACGAATTTGTAAACCAGCTCACAAAGCTGAAACCTGATCTTGTCATCACTCATAACGGATCGCATGCGATACCTGCGAAAATGGGATACCCTTCGATACAGCTGTTTGATGCGGGAGCGGCATTCTTCGGATACACAGGTTTCTACTATCTGGTAAAGAAGATCAGGTTTGCTCTTGAGAACAATAACCTGGCCAAGAATATAAAAGCTCATGCCAAATTACCCTATACCGAGGAATGGTATGAGAAGGATGCATTTGCATATCACAAAGAATGATCATAAGGAGTTAAGAAAATGCCGAAGTACAGACAGATTGCCATCTACGGAAAGGGTGGCATCGGAAAATCCACCACAACGCAGAATCTGACCGCGGGACTTGCGGAAAGAGGAAAGAAGGTAATGGTTGTGGGATGCGACCCCAAAGCAGACTCAACAAGACTGCTCCTCGGAGGTCTTGCACAGAAAACCGTTCTCGATACGGTACGTGTTCAGGGAGAAGATGATATCGAACTCGATACGATCATGAAGGTGGGATTCGGAGGAACACTCTGTGTTGAATCCGGCGGTCCCGAGCCCGGCGTAGGATGTGCGGGACGAGGCATCATAACTTCGATCTCGACACTCGAAAATCTCGGAGCATACGAGGAAGAGGATCTCGATTTCGTATTCTACGATGTCCTCGGAGACGTTGTTTGCGGAGGATTTGCAATGCCCATCCGTGAAGGAAAGGCTAAGGAGATCTATATCGTTGCAAGCGGAGAGATGATGGCTCTTTATGCGGCTAACAATATCGCAAAGGGTATTTCAAGATATGCCCAGTCCGGAGGAGTAAGACTCGGAGGCATCATCTGCAACTCAAGAAACGTTGATAATGAGAAGCCTCTTCTTGAAGCATTTGCCAAGGAACTGAACACAAAGCTTGTGTACTTTATCCCCAGGAACAATATCGTTCAGCATGCGGAGATAAGAAAGCAGACCGTCATACAGTACAAGCCTGATTCATCACAGGCTGAGGAATACAGAAAGCTTGCGGATGCGATCATCGAGAACGAGGATTTCACGATCCCCACACCCATGACCCAGGAAAGGCTTGAAGAGATACTGTTTGAGTTCGGACTTATGGATCTTCCCGAATACCAGATCTGATCATAAAGGAGATGAAAAAATGAAATTAAGATTAGCAAGAAAAATATCACTGCTTGTATTGGCCACATACCTTGTGTGGACCCTGGCAGCCTGCGGAACCGCAATAAGCGGATCCGGATCTAATGATGACTGCTGTGAACCGGAGACGGGTGATTGCTGCAATGCGGGCTTCAGCGATGACTGCTGTGATGACGGAAACAGCAACGCTGCTCTTGCGGAGCATGCCGGAACTGCCGATGTTAACTATGCCGAGCTTTCCGATGAGGAGCTCGAGGCTCTGTATCTTGCAGAACCCGCAGCCGGACGTACGATTCATATCGGTTACTCGGGCGGACTTTGCCAGGCTGCGATACCTGTTGCCCAGCACTACGGATTTTTTGAAGAAGAAGGTCTTACCACTGAACTTGTAAGCTCCGATGACGCAAGAGATGCACTTGCTGCGGGCAAGATCGACACATCTGCGGGAATGATCGCACAGTGGCTTACCTCGGTTCAGAACGGCGTTGATATCAGATTTACTCTCGGACTTCACACCGGATGTGCGGCTGCGGTTGTTCTTCCCGATTCCGGATACGACGGATTCGAGAAGGGTATGAAGATCGGATTTGTCGGAGCATTCGGAGGCGTATATCACAACATTGCACTCAGATTTGTTGCTCATGACGGTTTCTCGTCGGATGATTTTACCTGGCTCGGATTCGATCAGAGCGCGATCCTTCTGGCACTCCAGGAGGGTGAGGTTGATGCGATCGTAGTAAGCGAACAGCTCAGCCAGCAGTGGGTTGATGACGGTGATGTCAAGACCATCAGATCACTTACCACAGATGATGATTTCAAGGATGAGGCATGCTGCGTTCTCGGAATTTCGGGAACATTCCTCGAGGAGAATCCCGTAACTTCATACAAGATAACCCGTGCGGTATACAAAGCTTCTCTCTGGATCGCAGAAAGTGAAGAGAACAGACTTGAAGCTGCAAAGATGATGGTTGAAAACGGTTATGTATCCGGAACACCCGAGTATTCGTTCAAGCTTCTCAACTATTACAGATTCGGACTCACCCCGGTTGAAACCGCAAAATCACTTTACGACTCGGTGGATGAGTACATCCAGCTCGGAATCCTCAGCAAGGATACCGATCCGGAGAAATTCAAAGAACAGATCTATTATGCATATGATTTAGGGGACCTGTAAGGTTCCACGTCAGGAGGCTTAAGTGGCGGAGCAGAAGATTTCCTTAAAAGAATTAAATACTCTCGAACTGGAGAGAAAACATATATCTACTGCCGGTAAGGTATTACAGAGGATACTCACGGCACTTCCGATAGTTGCAGGTCTGTTGCATCTTATCGAATACATGTTTATTCCCAATAAGGGAATGAATACCTGTACCGCCACCTATGCATACATCCTTATTTTCTTTATCGGTGTCTGGGCGGTACTGTACATAATCTCGTTCTTCAATTTTGCACTGTACAAAAAGATAAATCATGATGCCCCTCTGTATGCAGTGATATTCCTGCTGCTGGCAGCTTATGATTATGCGACGCTCAAGACCGGAAAGCTTCTCATGCCCTACTTTCCCTGGGTCGATAAGATCATCAATTCAGTCATCAGCGACAGGGTGAAGCTTCTCGACAGTGCATATCATTCGCTGAAGCTTCTCTTTACCGGATACTTCGGCGGAGTTATCGCAGGCTTTATCTGCGGAATAGGTGCCGGCTGGTCTTCGAAGATCCGTTACTGGGTAAATCCCTTTGTCAAAATACTCGGTGCCATACCTACAACCACCTATATGCCGATCATCATGATCCTCGCATCATCACTGTTCGGAGGAAGCGCGTTCCTCATCGGACTCGGCGTGTGGTTTCCCGTAACCGTATCCTCACTCACCGGTGTGAGCAATATCAATTCACACTACTATGAGGTGGCTAGGACCCTCGGAACAAGTAAGATCGGAATCCTGTTCAGAGTTGTTATACCTGCGGCTATGCCTACCGTGTTCGGAGGACTTACTCAGGGCATGAGCGTGGCGTGTATCACACTTATGGCTGCCGAGATGATGGGTGTCGAATCCGGTCTCGGATGGTATATCAACTGGCAGAAGGGATGGGCTGAGTTCAGTAAGATGTATGGTGCGATAATCATAATCTGTATCATATTCGTATTGGTCAACACATTGCTGGGCGTGATAAAGGGTTATGTGCTTCGCTGGCAGAAAGGGGCAAATTCCTGATGGGAAAAGGACATATTGAGATAAACGGTGTCACCAAGATATTCCGCAGAACCGACGGAAGCGACACTCTTACCGCACTGGACAATATACAGCTTGATATTAAAGCCGGTGAATTCATAGCATTTGTAGGCGCGAGCGGATGCGGTAAATCCACGCTCCTGAGATTGATCGCAGGCCTTGAAACACCGACTATCGGTAACATTCTTTCGGATGGTGAAGAGATCACATCCACAAGTGAAAAAAGAGGACTTGTATTTCAGGATCATGCGCTTTTCCCCTGGCTTACCGTATGGGATAACGTAAGATTCGGCCTTAAGTCTACCGGAAAAAAGGACAAGACAGAGCTGGCAGAACATCTTCTCGATGTTGTCGAACTCGGCAATTTCAAGAAATCATATCCTTACCAGTTATCGGGAGGTATGGCTCAGAGAGTAGCTCTTGTAAGGGCTCTTGCCAACGAACCTGATGTGCTTCTGCTGGATGAGCCTCTCGGCGCACTTGATGCGTTTACCAGGATGAATATCCAGGATGCGCTGATCGACCTGTGGAAGGAAAGAAAGAACACGATGATACTGATAACCCATGACGTCGATGAGGCTATCTATCTCGCACAGCGCGTGATCGTAATGTCACCGCGTCCGGGACGTATCGTTGACGATATTCCGATCGAAATGAGTTATCCGAGAAACAGAAGTCATTCCGCTTTTGTCAGATACAGAAATGTCATTCTTGAGAAACTCAATTATGCTCACGAAGAAAGCATTGCGGATTTCAGCATCTGATATGATTTATAATCTATGACCATAACTCAATTAAGATATGTAATTACAATTGATGAAGAGCATTCCATAAACAAAGCATCCGAGCGTTTATATGTATCGCAGCCGGGTTTATCAAGCGCGGTAAGGGATCTCGAGAAAGAGGTGGGAATACATATATTCGAAAGGGTGCATAACGGAGTTGCGACCACCGTTGCGGGAAGATCGTTCATAGCCTACGCAAGACATGCTGTGGAAAGCTTTGAACTGCTGGAGGAAAAATACCTTTCGTCCGCAAAACACAGGCCGGAATTTTCCGTCTCGATGCAGCATTATACACTGGCAGTCAATGCATTTATCGATACCGTCAGAGAATATGATCTGGATGAATACCAGTTTTCAATCCGTGAGACCCAGACGGGTGAAGTGATCGAAGATGTCAAAACTTCAAGGAGTGAAGTGGGTGTCATAGCCCTTACGGATTTCAACAGAAAAACCCTGAAGAAACTTTTTTCGGATGCATCTATAGAATTCCATGAACTGTTCAGCAGAAACACATACGTATATCTGAACAAGGATCATCCTCTTGCCAAAAGAGATGAATTGTCCTTAAGTGACCTGCAGGATTATCCATGCATGGTATTTGACCAGGGTGATAACAATTCATTCTATTACAGGGAAGAAGCGCTTGCGACGTATGACTATAAGAAGATGATAAGCACAAATGAGAGAGCGACATCGATGGAACTGATACTCGGACTTGACGGATATGCGGTGGGAATCGATATGCTCGGTGAAAGTCTGAACGATTCCGACATAATTGCCGTAAAACTCAAAGAGGAAGAAACTCTGACTCTCGGTTATATCACAGGGAAGTACAGAGAGCTGAGTGATATGGCAAAAACGTTCATACAAAAGCTGGAACAAAGTAAAAATGCAAAATGACATTTTCGAAAAGAGAAGGCGATGAGCCTTCTCTTTTTTGTGCGCAAAATTATATCTGCCTATAAGGAACGTGTCTTATACAGAAACGAAAGCTGATGCTAATATTCATTAACAACAAATAATAAACACATATGAGGAATTGATGAAATGGCAAATGTTTTCGATTGGAAATTGATATTCACAAATATACCGGAACTTATGAAGTATCTTCCGATCACTCTGGAGGTTACGTTTATCTCTTACATCATGAGTCTGATCGTGGGACTGCTGGTCGCTCTTATTAAGATCCACAAACCGAAAGTGCTGTATCAGCTGACTGCTTTCTATGTATCGTTCACCAGAGGTACTCCGGTACTTGTCCAGCTGTATCTTACGTATTTCGGTATACCGCTCGTGCTCCAGTATATCAATTACAAAAGAGGAACGAATTATAATGCATCGTTCATACCGAGTATCATCTTTGCACTTGTCGCACTTTCACTGAACAGTGCCGCATATAATTCCGAATTCATCAGGGCGGCGATCGAAAGCGTTGACAGAGGACAGATAGAAGCTGCCGGATCTATCGGAATGACACCGTGGCAGACACTCAGAAGGATAATCATTCCCGAGGCACTGGTTGTCGCACTTCCTTCGCTCGGTAACGCACTGATAAATATGGCCAAGAGCACCTCGCTGGTCTACACATGTGCGGTAGTTGATATAACCGCAGGCGGAAAGCTCATCGCAGGAAGAAATTATAGATACTTTGAAATGTATCTTTCACTCTCGATCATATACTGGGTCATCACCTTGGTGATCTCGATCGTGTTCGGAATACTGGAGAAGAAATCCAAAGTCGGAGAAAAGGAGATAGTAAAGATCAATGATAGAAATAAGAGATTTGCATAAAAGTTTCAAAAAGCTGAAGGTCTTGAACGGTGTTGATCTTACTGTTGAGGATGGGCAGGTGGTCGGCATCATCGGTGCTTCCGGATCGGGAAAGTCAACTTTGCTCAGGTGCATCGATTATCTGGAGAAGCCGAATTCCGGACATATCAGATTCGACGATGTGGATTTCGATGTGAGCAAAGCGACCAAAAATGATGTGAACTACATGAAGTCGCATACAACAATGGTGTTTCAGCAGTTCAATCTTTTTAAGCAGAAGACGGCCCTTGAAAACATCATGGAAGGCCTGGTCATCGTTCAGAAGAAATCCAGGCATGAAGCAAAAGAGATCGCCGAGAAGTACCTGGAGCTGGTAGGACTTTCCGACAGGGCTGATCATTATCCGAGCCAGCTGTCGGGAGGGCAGCAGCAAAGGGTTGCCATCGCAAGAGCGCTTGCACTCGATCCCAAAGTGATCCTGTTTGATGAACCCACATCGGCACTCGATCCCGAGATGATACAGGAGGTTCTCAAGGTCATACAGAAGGTTGCAAAGAGCGGAAAGACGATGGTGATCGTATCGCATGAAATGAATTTTATCTATGAGATATGCGATAAGGTTGTTTTCCTTGAAGACGGAAAGGTGCTTCAGGAAGGAACACCCGCTGAGGTTCTGGTCCATACGGACAATGAAAGGATAAAACAGTTTGTTTCCAAGGTGAACTTCATAGAAACATACGTAAATCAATACAATATCTAATGATACAAAACAGAGGATGGGAAAATGTCAAACACTTTTGATGAACATATAGACAGACGCGGAACTTCAAGCATCAAATGGGATATCACGGCGCAGGATGAGCTTCCCATGTTCATTGCGGATATGGATTTTGTATCCGCTCCCGCCGTCAAGAAAAGGATCGCAGACAGGCTTGAACATCCGGTGTTCGGATATACGAAAGCCCCTCAGCAGCTTGTTGACAGCTTTATAAACTGGTTCAGGGAAGAGTATGACTACGATCTGAAAAGAGAATGGGTCGTCCCGATAACCGGAATAGTGCCCGCCCTTTCCGTTGTGAGCAATATAGGCCGAGGAAGCTCGATCACCGTAACGCCCAACTATCATATGCTTCTCGATGCTCCGGGAAAAGCCGGTAATCAAATGATCAGGGTTCCGCTTCATAACGAGAACGAATATTACACCTTTGATTTTGAGGCTTTGAAAAATGCACTTCTTCCGGATACGAAACTGATCTATCTGTGCAATCCGCAAAATCCGGTAGGAAGGATATACAGCTTATCGGAGCTTAAGCAGTTCGAGCAGTTCGCCCGGGAAAACAATCTGACGGTCATCTCCGACGAGATACACTGCGAGCTCTTATACGATTCAAAGCATATACCGTTTCTGACGGTCGGAGATTATTCGTTAGAAAACTCGATCTCATTTTATGCTCCGGGCAAAACATATAACATACCCGGCGTATCGATCGCATTCGCCGTTATTCCGGATGAGGACCTGAGGAACGAATTCAACCGCCTGTCATATGCAATGGGTCACCCCGGACTGTTCAATATCGAGGCGGGGATCGCGGCATATTCCGAATCGGCTTCATGGCGTAGGGATCTGATCGAATATCTCAGGGGCAACAGGGATTATCTTGAATCCGAACTCGGAAAAAGATTCAAGGACGCAAGATTCACCCATACCGAGGCAACATATCTTCAGTGGGTGAATTTCGGTGAAGGCATAGACGCGGGATTTATAAGAAAGAATGCAAAGGTTGTGCTGACCGACGGAAAGGACTTCGGCGCGGAAGGATATGTAAGGATCAATTTCGGATGCCCCAGGGATTACATAACCGAAGCACTTGATCGTATTGAAAAGGCAATAGCCAATAAATAAAAAGGAGAAAAATTATGAAAAAAAATCTGAACATTAAAAAAGCAAAGTTAGCTGCTGTTGTTATGACGGTACTGTCACTGTTGGCAGGATGCGGAGGCGGAAGTACTTCATCTGCGCAGCCGGCTGCTTCCGGACAGGCTTCGGGATCGTCACCCCAAACTCAGGAAGCAGATGCACCTGCTGGAGAGACCGCTGAAGCGACGACAATACTTATCGGTACCGGCGGTTCACCCAAGCCATGGCTCTGGGTCGAAGAGGACGGCACCATTGCCGGATATGATGCGGAAGTTATCTATGCCGTCGACGAACTTCTTCCCCAGTATGAATTTGTTTTTGAAAAGACAGAGTTTGCAAGTCTCTTCACCGGAGTTGATTCCGGCCGATATGTAATGGCGGTCAACAACTTTGCATGGAGAGAAGAACGTGCCGAGAAATATCTCTACGGAGATGAATACGTATGCTATGAGAAGAAAGTGATCATAGTGAAAAAGGGAAATACCGACATCAAGTCACTGGCCGATATAGGAGGACACAGCACCTATACATCGGGAACGGGTCTTGCATCCCAGCTTTTCCTCGAGGATTACAACGTAAAGAATCCCGATAACCCGGTTGAACTCGTGTTCTCCGATGCGGATACGCTTAAGACCATCCAGGATATCGTTGCCGGAGTTGTTGATTTCGGATTCCTTGACCAGCCCATGCTCAGCGTTTATCTCGAATCATATCCTTCGCTTTACGAAGATCTTGACATTATCGAACTTACGGATGAGGAGACCGAATCGATCAATCCTCCCTATACCTATTTTATCTTTGCAAGGACCGCACAGGGCGAAGAAGTAAAGGCTGCAGTGGACGGAGCGCTCAGGGAGCTCAAGGATAACGGAAAGATCACCGAACTGTCACTCGAATATATCGGATATGACGTAACCGGAAGATAAAGAATTCGGAGGATTCACATGATAGCGATAACCCATGCCAATGTGTTTGACGGACTTAATGACAGCTACCGCGAAAATGTATCCGTTGTGATAGAAGACGATCATGTTCTCGAGATCACGGAAGAAGACATCTCCGAAGGGAATTTTGAAAGAGTGATCGATGCCGGCGGTAAAACGGTGATCCCGGGACTCGTTGACAGCCATGTTCATCTGATGTTCGGAGACGGAAGACTTGATGAACTGACGGTTCACGGAGTCAGAAACGCAAGGAATTTCCTTTATGCCGGATTCACAACGGTAAGAGATGCGGGCGGTGCCGTCTACGGGATCAAAAAAGGTATCGATGACGGTATCATAGAAGGTCCGAGGATATTTCCTTCCTACAGTTTTATATCCCAGACATGCGGGCATGGGGATTTCAGGGAAAGCAGGGGAGCGGCGAGAATAGCTGATCATATATACACATCACCGAATCTGATGAACGGACAGTCCTATATTGCGGACGGTGTGCCCGAAGTGCTTAAGGCGGTCAGGGAGCAACTGTTCATGGGAGCATCCCAGATCAAGATCATGGCGGGCGGAGGTCTTTCATCCCAATACGACCCCGTGCAGACGCAGCAATATACCCTGGAAGAAATGAAGGCTGCCGTAAGTGCCGCATCCGATTACGGAACCTACGTAATGGCTCATCTTTATACCACGGAATCGATCAAAAGAGCACTGAAGGCGGGAGTAAAGAGCTTCGAGCATGCACATCTGCTGGATGATGAAGCTGCACGTATAGCACAGGCGCAGGATGTGTTCATTGTTCCGTGCCCCAATTTTAAACAGTCGCCGAAGAAAACCGATAAGCCGGATGAAGCCGGAGGCGAAAAGAAATCGGCATCCGGAAACCTGTATAAGGATATTGCAAGGAAAGCATTGTTTGCCGGCGTGGAGATTCAGGCGGAGCTGATCAATAAATACGATCTGAATATCGCCTACGGTACCGATTTTATAGAAAGATTCTCCAAGGGCATCGTCAGGACTGATGATCTTGTGAGCTATGCCGAGAGGTTTGGTAACTACAGGGCTTTGAGGAGTGCTACCGGTGACGCGGGAAGGTTATCCGCATTTACCACATATCAGAATCCGTATCCGGAAGGCAAGATAGGCGTTTTGGAAGGCGGAGCGTTTGCGGATCTGCTTATTGTTGACGGTGACCCGCTGAAGGACATTTCGGTATTGACCGACCCTGAAAATATCAGACTGATAATGAAGGGCGGGAAGATTTATAAAGATATTTAATATGTTCAGGAGGAAAAAATATGAAGAAAAAAATGATCAAAAAACTGTTCATGTCCTCTGTAGGAATTATCAGTTCCATAGCAGTTTTATCGGGATGCGGAAGCAGCGGAAATGCGGGCTCTGCCTCCGGTTCGGGAGCCGGTGCGGTAACAGAATCGGAAAACGTGACAATATCTGCGGGAGAAGCACCTTCGGCTGAAGGGGAAGTTACCACAATCATCATCGGAACCGGCGGTTCTCCCAAGCCCTGGCTCTGGGTCGATGAAGACGGAAGAGTATCCGGATATGATGCGGAAGTCATTTATGCCATAGATGAGCTTCTTCCCCAGTATGAGCTGAAGTTTGAAGTGACCGAATTTGCCAGCCTCTTTACAGGTGTTGATACAGGCAGATACACGATGGCGGTCAACAACTTCAACTGGAGAGAGGACAGGGCGGAGAAATATCTCTTCGGAGAAGAATATGTCTGCTACGAAAAGGAAGCGATCTACGTAAGAAAGGGATACACCGAAATAACAGATCTTTCCGATATCGGAGGACACAGAGCCTTTACAACGGGTAACGGACTGATGACACAGCTCTTCCTTGAGCAGTACAACGAGGAAAATCCCGATAATCCCGTTGAACTTGTTTATACCGATGCCGATCAGCTCAAACAGTTCCAGGATATCCATGCGGGTGTTGCTGATTTCGGATTCCTTTCAAGGTGCAGCCTTACAAACTATCTTGAGATCTATCCCACCTTCTATGATGATTTTGACATCATTGAACTGACCGATGAGGAAAGCGAATCAATCTGCTCTCCCTTCACATACTTCATTTATGCCAAGACTCCGGAAGGAGAAGCCCTGAAGGAAGCGGTTGACGAAGTTCTCAGGGAATTAAAGGAAAACGGAACCATCAAAGAGCTTTCCGAGGAATACATCGGATATGATGTAACCGGAAGATAATAAAGCAGATTTGTCAAAGGGGATGCGTGAAATGCGCATCCTCTTTTTATGTGTCGTAAAAGGCAGACATATAACGGTTATAACCTAAACCTATAGCTCACTCTAAATTTAGAGTATTTTACAGATGCATATTGCGGAGTGATAATCAGTGCATAACAAATCATGATTGTTACGAAAAAAGTCATTCGGAGGAAAAAATATTATGAAAAAAAATCTGATCAAAAAACTCGTAAGTCTTGTAGCAGCAACCACCCTCGCAGGAAGCCTTCTTGCAGGATGCGGAAATAACTCACAGCCCGCAGGCACTTCAAACCAGCCCACATCCGATACACAGACCGGGGCAGATGCACAGACAGATGATGGCAGCGCCACAGCTGATACTGCCGCCGAGATAAAGGGAACCATCACCGTGGCAGCGAGCCAGACTCCTCATTCGGAGATTCTTGCTGAGGCAGCTAAGATCCTTAAGGATCAGGGCTGGGACCTTCAGGTAACCGTATTTGATGATTATGTACAGCCCAACAACGTAGTAGAGTCCGAAGAGTTTGATGCTAACTATTTCCAGCACATTCCTTATCTCAATTCTTTCAATGAAGAGCAGGGAACCCACCTTGTAAACGCGGGCGGAATCCACTATGAGCCTTTCGGAATCTATGCGGGAACCAAGTCTTCCCTTGATGATATCGCAGACGGAGACGAGATCGCTGTTCCCAACGATACCACCAATGAGGCAAGAGCACTTCTTCTCCTTCAGGATAACGGAATCCTTACTCTTAAGGAGGGCGCAGGCCTTACCGCAACCGTTAATGATATCGAGTCCTACAATGTTCAGGTCAAGATCATCGAGCTTGCCGCAGAGAGCGTAAAGGATGCGATCCCCGATGCAGCTTACGTAGTACTCAACGGTAACTATGCACTTGAGGCAGGACTTTCTGTCGGAAAGGATGCACTCGCATATGAAGCAAGTGATTCAACCGCAGCTCAGACCTACGTTAACATCATCGCTGTCAAGGAAGGACACGAGAACGATGAAGGCATCAAGGCACTTGTAGAAGTTCTTAAGTCCGATGCGATCACTGAGTTCATCAACAGTACTTATGACGGAGCAGTTGTTCCTTTTAACTGATATCCTGATAAAGCGTTCGCTTATTTTAAGACTGACGCCTTCCATTAGGGCGTCAGTTTTAAATTAAAGGCGGGTTATGAGAGAAAGATCATGAGTGAAAAGATAATCGAGATCAAAAAACTGAATAAGAGCTTCGTTACGGAAAAAGGAGAGCTCACTGCTTTGAGCGATGTAAGCCTCGAGATCGAAAAGAAGGATATATACGGTATCATCGGACTTTCCGGCGCAGGTAAATCCACTCTTGTAAGATGCATGAACCTTCTCGAAAGACCCACTTCCGGAGAAGTGATCGTAAACGGCAGGGAACTGAATTCGCTGAGCGACAGACAGCTCCGTGCGGAGAGAAGAAAGATAGGAATGATCTTCCAGCATTTCAATCTCCTTATGCAGAGAAGCGTGATCGATAATGTTGCTTTTCCTCTTGAGATAGCCGGCAGGAAGAAAAAAGAAGCAAGAAAGAAAGCTCTTGAATATCTCGAAGCTGTGGGACTTTCGGAGAAGGCAAATGCATATCCCGCACAGCTATCCGGCGGACAGAAACAGAGAGTTGCAATAGCCAGGGTTCTTGCATCGAAACCTGAGATCCTTCTTTGCGACGAAGCGACGAGTGCACTTGATCCCCAAACAACAAAATCGATCCTGGATCTTCTTAAGGAGATAAATGAAAAATACGGGATCACGATCGTTGTCATCACTCATGAGATGAGTGTCATTCAGGAGATATGCAGACATGTTGCGGTCCTTGAACACGGAAGACTGGTTGAGAGCGGACCAACGGAGGAACTTTTCAGGGCACCGAAGACTGCGGAAGCAAAGAGACTAGTCTTCAGCGGAAGTGAGCATATTCTGGAAATGACATCCGAAAGAGTCGTCAGGGTAAGTTTTCATGGTGTCAGCGCCTATGAGCCGACTCTCGGAAATATAGTTCTTGAGACCAGGACGCCGATCAACATACTTTATGCAAATACCAGTACTGTAAACGGAAATGCGGAGGGAGAGATGCTTCTGCAGCTTCCGGAAGATGATGAGAAGGCAGACCGTATTATCAGATATTTCAGGGAAAAAGGTCTGGATCCGGAGGAGGTGAATGCGGATGCTAAATCAGCAGGAAATCATAATGATAATTGAAGGACTCAGAGACACCCTGATCATCGTAGGTTTCTCGACTGTCTTCGGATACGTTCTCGGACTGCCTCTCGGAATAATCCTTGCTGTGACCGATAAAGGAGGAATAAAGCCCAATGTTATCGTCTATAAGACTCTTGATCTTGTGACAAACGTTCTCAGAAGTTTTCCTTTTATCATTCTGCTTGTTGTTCTTATTCCCGTAACAAGAGCGATAGTCGGAAAGAGCTACGGAATCGGCGCGACAATAGTTCCGCTCGTTTTCGCAGCGGCGCCCTTCATCGGAAGAATGGTCGAGAGTTCTCTTAAAGAGGTTGATAAGGGAGTTATCGAGGCCGCCCAGAGTCTCGGTGCGGGGAACGGAACCATAATCTTCAAGGTCCTTATTGCAGAGGCAAGAACATCCCTTTTGGTCGGTGCCACGATAGCTTTCGGAACCATTCTGGGATATTCCGCAATGGCGGGTGCCGTCGGCGGAGGCGGTCTCGGAAGCATTGCCATAAGATACGGTTATAACAGATTTCAGCCTCAGATTCTGTGGCCCTCGGTCATCATACTCATACTTCTTGTACAGCTTTTCCAGGTGATCGGAATGAGGATATCGAAGAAGCTCGACAGAAGAAAGAAGTGATATGCAACCATCAGACTGAATAAATAAAATAATCGAAAGAAGCTCACAGATGTGTGGACATTATCCGGGATCTCATTTGTTCCGGATGATGCACCGGCATCTGTTTTCTTTTTGCGCAGATAAAAATGTTTTGGGTGAGGGAAAAATTTTTCCGGAAAAAAGTTGACACATTACTGTTATAGGTGTATATATAACACATGAACAGTTACCGACAACAGGGAGCATTTGAAATGAGGCAGTCATGATCATATCCCAGTCATCAAAAGATCCAATATACCGGCAGATATCGGACAGCTTCCGGTCGGACATTCTGGAAGGACGGCTTAAGGGAGGCGAATACCTGCCGAGCATAAGAGGCCTGGCCAAGGAACTGCGCATCAGCGTCATAACGACCATGAAGGCGTATGAAGAGCTGGAGAGCGAAGGACTCATTACTGCGGTTCAGGGAAAAGGCTATGTCGTTAACGAGCAGAACACCGATATGCTGAGAGAGCAGCATCTGAGAAAGGTCGAAGATGCGTTGACGGAGGCCATATCCTCCGCCAGGATCGCGGGCATGTCGGATAAAGAATTAATGGAAACATTAAAAATATTACTTAGTATCAGGGAGAATTGAGATGGAATTTGAAAGCGTAATTCACGGAGAATCGATCGTAAAGAGGTATAGCGGCTTTGAACTTAATGTTCCGAAGCTTGATGTTCCCAAGGGCTTTGCCACAGCACTCATCGGAGAGAACGGTGCGGGCAAGACCACTCTTCTGGATATACTTGCCGGGATCAGACTTGATTACGAAGGAAGCCTTAAGTTCTTCGGAAAGTACGATGACAAGGACAGGGAGAACAATCCCGCAGTCAAGAACAACATCGGATACGAAGGAACCGGTAATTACTATCTTCCTTCATGGACTGTCAAGCAGGCAAGAGAGATACAGACCCTTCTTTTCGAGAATTTCGATGAAGCCAAGTACAAGGATCTCTGTAACAAGCTTGCGGTTCCCGATGATGACAATAAGAAGGTTTCCGATCTTTCCGACGGAAACAATATGAAGATAAAGCTTGCCGGTGTTCTTTCGAGAGAGACAGAGCTTCTCATCCTCGACGAGCCCGCTTCTCCCCTCGATCCTCTCATGAGGGACAAACTCAATGATATGATCAGGTCTTACCTGAATGAAAAGGAAGGCGAAAGATCCGTTCTCTTTTCAACACACAATATCGCAGACATGGAGTCCGTTACCGATTATGCGATCATCGTTGAGAACGGAACTATCGTTGAAGAGGGATTCGTAGAGGAGCTCAAGGAAAAGTACATCTGCATCAAAGGTGAAAAGCAGGATGAAGAAGCCGCATCAAAGATTCTTTATTCCATGAGCTCCAACAGTTTCGGTTTCGAGGGTATCTGTCTTTCATCAAAACTCGATGAGCTTGCCGGACTTTCTGTTGTAAAAGAGCCTCCCACTCTTTCCCAGATCTGTATTGCGGTCATGAAGCAGAACTCCAAGCTTTACGGAGTTAACTAAGGACAGGGAGTAAGAAACGGTAATGAAAAAACTGATCAAAGCTTACAGGGTATTTACCCCTGATATGTATACTCTTTGCGCTTTCCTCGGAGGAAGCGTGGTGCTGATCGGACTCGGTGCGTTCATGAACTCTGTTTCGATCCCCCCGATAACCATTGTGGTTATATCGTGTCTTCTGGCTTCACTTGATATACTTTGTGACTACTTTGTTTTCCAGGGCATCTTTTCAAATGAATTCGAATTCGGTATACTTGCCAATTCCCATAACGGATTAGACGTGCTCAGAATGGGAATCCGCGGAGACCAGCTCAGACGCCTGATTCAGATAATGATCGTCGAGTTCGGAACGGGACTTATCCTTAAAAGAGCGATGTTCGAAGCGGGATATTTTGTAAGCACCGGTAATTATTTCGGATTCATCCTGGCTCTTTGCCTGGCTGTTTACATCGGAGATACCTTTGTCCTGAATGCAACCAGAAAATACAACAACTACTCCGAAGGGCTTCTTGTGATAAGCCTTTTCACCGCATTGCAGTCCGGACTGATATTCGGACTTTCAATGGTTTTCCTGAGGGAGGAAGCACATGTTGATTCATTTCCCTGGGTGCTCGTTCTTGCGATAATTGCAGTCGTTGTAACTTACTGCATGTGTGAAAGAGTCAACCTCAGGTACAAGGATTCCTTCGGTGAAAGAAAACCCGGAAGATACGGTGATGATTCGAATAGAAAGACGATCGTCTTCCTCGCCATCGCATTTGGTGTTGATTTCGCGATGCTTCCCTTGATGAAGTACGGATTTGACCGTGGTATCGATCTTTCGGTGTTCCTGATCGCACAGATGATGTATCCCATGTGCGGAGTCGTACTTGCCAAACTCTTCTCATACAATGAAGGAAAGCTTCCCAAGGCGGCATATGTGACTGCACTGATACTTACCGGCATCTGCATGATCCTTTGCGCAATGGAGATCACTCTTCCGCAGACTTTCGAAATGAACGGTACGGAGGTTCCTTACTATTATCTGATCTCCAATTATTTCGTCATTGTTATCAACATTATCTTTTTCATAATGGTTTTTGCCTGCGGAAAAGAAAAAAGGACGAATGCAGGACTCGGCTTCTCAAATCCTGCTCTGTCGATAGCACTGGTTCTGCTTCACATTGTTCTTTATTTTACATATTTCCTTATCGCGGTCGCAGCTTTTTATCTTTTAGGTATATCGGATGGGGAATTTGATCTGATGAAGGATTTCGTGAAGGTTATATTCTCGGAAAACGCACCCGCTCTCTGGGTGGGAGTTATCCTGAACCTTATACTCTCATGCGTCATATTCCTCGGTGAGGAATACGGATGGAGATATTACCTGCAGCCGATCATGCAGAAGAAGTTCGGTGTAACACTCGGAACGATCCTGCTCGGAATCGTATGGGGAATATGGCATGCAGGCGCGGACTTTATGTATTACTCCAAAGAGTCCGGTCCGCAGATGCTGGTTGTTCAGATCATCGCATGTGTATCGATGGGAATCTTCTTCGCTTATGCATACATGAAGACGAACAATATATGGGTTCCCGTGCTGATGCACTTTTTCAACAACAACCTTGTTAACGTCATCAGTGGCGGAAACATGTTGAATGCAATGCAGAACAAGGTTGTGGGATGGAATATGATCCCTGTTTATCTGATTGGATATGTGGTTATGTGGGGATTTATCTTTACGCCGACCATGCTCGGCAACGCACGTAAAGTTAAGGAGGCAGAAAATGTTCAGTGAATTAAAGAATGCATATAAGCTTGTTCAGTACGGACTTTCATTCAAAAAACAGGTGGGATTCGCCATACTCTTCGCTTCCATCGGATTGGTCCTTGAAGTAGTGACCCAGGGCAGGCAGTCCACCGGTGCGTTCTACATCGTATTATCCGGACTGTTCATATATCAGCTGATCATTTCCGCGGATGTATCGACCCTTGTACAGTCATCACCTTACAAAAAGAAGATCCAGTGCTTCTATCCGATCATCTCGGTTGTTCCCTGGACATACATCACTTTCACCATTATCGCTGTGATCCACGGTCTGTTTGCCAAGGCCGGCGGACAGGAACTCACACAGACACATGCACAGAATATATTTCTGATCGGTTGCTTCCTTTTCGTAACGATGATATATTTCGGAGTGACATATAAGTTTTTCGTCGTATCGACGGTACTTATGTGTGTATCGATCTTTATCCCGATAACCGCTGTAAACATCCTGTCGAAAAGCGGAAGTACATTGTTCGACAGCTACGGAAAGTGTGTTGTGATAGCTTACATCCTTTTGACTATTGGATCGCTTGGCGGTTATCTGTTGGCACAGATCACGTATAAATACGAGCTTTCGAAACTGGCATTCAGGGGAATGCTCGGCAAGAAGAAATAATGAAAGTAATCCTGGAAAAAGTATCAAGCCCCGAAGATGAAAGGGCAATTATAAAGGCGGCAGAAGTTACCGAGGAGATCCGTAGTGCAATGGATCTCCTCGAAAACAACTGCCGCCGCATTTCGGTTTCGGAACTTTCGGAAGAAAGATCGTCCGGCGAGACGGTGATGCTCGGAACGGATCAGATCTATTACACCGAATCAATCGACAAGAAAACCTTCATCTATACGAAGGAAAAGTGCTACGGAACCAAACTCAGGCTGTATGAACTGGAAGATACACTGAATGCCAATTTCTTCAGATGTTCAAAATCGCTCATCGTAAATATCCGCAAGATCAGATCGGTAAGATCCGAGCTGAACGGCAGGATGATCGCGGAACTTTTGAACGGTGAACAGCTTGTGATATCGAGAAGCTACGTCAAGGACCTCAAGAGAAAGCTGGGTGTATGATGGTAAAATTAAAACTTATATTCAATCAAACACTTATGATATCAAGTGCGATACTCTTCGGACTCGGAATACAGGAACTGATAGAGTATCTTGCCACGGGCGATGCGTATTTTACCTGGCAGTGGTACATACCGCTTTCCATCATCTTCTGCGCATTTGTGTGCTCCGTGCCTTCGCTGATATTCATTGATGATTATTCATCGGGAAAAGTGTATGTTCTTAAGGTTATCATTCACTTCATATGCATATTCGCTGCGGTCAGTCTGTTTGCTTTTCTTTTCGACTGGTTCGACACGCTTACCGGTTATCTGGTAATTGCCGTGATGATAGTGGTCATATACGGATTTACATGGGCCGCAACGTACTGGCTTGCAAAGTCCGATGAAAACAAGATCAACAACGCGCTGGATGACTTAAGGGACGAAGAGTAAACACGGGGACGGTTCCGCTGTTCACAAAGTAAGAAGAAAACATAGAGACGGCTCCTTCTTTCACGGATTTAAGTGAACGACGGGGCCGTCTTTTTGCATGCATTTTTTGCCGTTCATGCATCTTGGTAATCCCAAAATGCATGTTGGTAGCGTTTCTCTTTTCATATGTTTTGTACCCGTTTATGATGCGCTTGTAAGGAACAGGAAAACAAAACGAAAGGAAAAAACATGAACGCTATAACAGTTAAAAACCTTATCAAGGATTATAAAGAGCACAGAGCAGTGGACGGAATATCGTTCGAAGTCGGAGAAGGCGAACTCTTCGCATTCCTCGGAGAAAACGGCGCGGGCAAGTCGACCACGATAAACATCCTGAGCACGATCCTGCAGAAGACATCCGGCGAAGTCAGGGTTTTCGATTACGAGCTCGGCAGGAACGACGATGAGATAAGAGCTTCGATAGGTATCGTATTCCAGAACTCGGTACTCGATAACAAACTCACCGTAAAAGAAAACCTTTATACCAGAGGCGCTTACTACGGATTGACTAAAAAGCAGACCGATGAAAGGCTTTCAGAGTTCAGGGATGGATTCGAACTCGATGAGATATGGAACAGAAAATATGAAAATCTCTCGGGCGGACAGAGAAGAAGAGTGGACATAGCAAGGGCACTCATACATGATCCGAAGATCCTCTTTCTCGATGAGCCGACAACAGGTCTTGATCCAAAGTCCCGCAAGATCGTATGGGACCACATCGATTACCTGCGCAGGGAAAAGAAGATGACGATCTTCCTTACGACACATTATATGGAAGAGACGGCGGATGCGGATAATGTGGTCATCCTCGATAAAGGGAAGGTCATAGCAAAGGGAACTCCTTCACAGCTCAAGACAGAATATGCATCCTCAAGACTAGTATGGTATACGAAGGAAGATGAAGAGAACGAAAAGCTTTTGACCGGAATGAATTACACTTACGATTCGGATCACTACAATATCCGTTTCAGGGACAGCATAACAGATCTGCTTTATAACTACCGCAATATGATAACCGATTATGAAGTTATCAAGGGAAGCATGGATGATGTATTTTTGAACCTTACCGGAAGGGAGATGGCAAGCGTATGAGAAAGTTTATGGGATTAACAAAAAGAAATCTTCTGATCTATTTTAAAGATAAAGGGGCGATCATTTTTTCACTTCTTACTTCGCTTATAGTTCTTGTTCTTTATCTGCTCTTTTTGAAGGGAACATATCAGGATGCGTTCGATTCCGCACTTGAAGAAACTCAGGGACTTGCAATGCTCATAAAGAGCGAAGATGTTGATGCATTCATAAATGTCACGCTTCTGATCGGAATGATGGGCACCGCACTCATTACCGTTCCTTACTCCTGCCTCACGACGATTGTCAAGGACAGGGAGAATAAGATTGACTATGATATAAGCGCAACTCCCATAAAGAGATGGCAGATCATTCTTTCCTATTTCACATCGGCTGCGATCTCCGCGTGCATCATGACAGGTATTCTCCTTACCGCAGGACTTGTGATCCTTAATATGAACGGCGGACTTCTTCTCGGAGCATCCGACATTCTTAAAGCTTACGGAATGGTCGTTCTCGGATCCGTATCCGCTACCGGTTTTTTTATGACCATGATGCCTCTGTTTAAGACATCCCAGTCATCGAGTGCTTTCTTCGGAATGCTTTCCGCGGCGGCCGGATTTGTGATCGGTGCGTATATTCCTATTTCACAGTTTTCCGAGACCGTGCAGACCGTCTGCAATATCTTCCCCGCAACTCATGTGACCGTGGCGATAAGGAATATCCTTATGAGCGGTGTGATGAACAGCTTTGATTCTTCCATAGCGGGTGTCGACGGCGGAATGTTCCTTGAATCGATCAGAAATTCTTTTTCATTCAATGCAAGGATGTTCGAAAACAACATCGGAATGAAAGGAAGCATCATTTATATCGGTGCATTTACATTGGTCAGCATTGTTGTAATGATCTTCTCATATTCCAAAACCTACAGAAGAAAGTAAATCATTTACATAGCTTTTTCAGAATATCAATGTACGCTGAAGTAAAAGCGGAGGGCTTTGTCGAAGCCGGAAGGATATAACCTATTTCCATATAATCATCAACATCAAGGGGCCTGGCGATTATGCCTGGCCCATTTAATTCTTCGCTGATAACACCACTGCATATCGTATATCCGTTAAGGCCGACAAGCATGTTGAAGAGCGATGCGCGGTCGCATACCACGATCTCCTTGTCGCAGTCGAGCGTGCTGAGTATCTCTTCGGAAAAGTAAAAAGAATTATGGCTTCCCTGTTCGTATGAAAGACGCGGGTAGGGCTTTAGGTCTTCGGTCGTGAGTTTTTTCTTTTTCGCAAGAGGCGATGACTTTCCTATAAACACATGGGGCTTTGCGGTAAAGAGCGGCTCGAACGTGAGATTGTTGTCACGCAGGGTCTTAAGGATGACGGTCTCGTTGAAGCTGTTCAGGTAAAGAATGCCGACTTCGCTCCTCATCCGGGCAACGTCCTCTATGATCTCATAAGTCTGCGTCTCCCTCATATGGAATTCGTATTTGTCGCCGCCGTATTCTTTCAGAAGTTCAACGAACGCTTCGACCGCAAAGGAATAATGCTGAGATGAGACACTGAATTTATTCTTTCCGGCGGAGGTGCCGGTGTATCTTTCTTCTATAAGATTGGTCTGGTCGAGAACCTGCCTTGCGTAACCAAGAAATTCCTCGCCCTCCTTGGTCAGCTGCATGCCTTTTTTGCTTCTGGTGAAGATGGTTATATCGAATTCCTTTTCCAGTTCCTGAATGGATGAGGTGAGGCTGGGCTGGGCGATGAACAATTTAGCCGCGGCCTCCGTGATATTGCCTGTTTCGGCTACGGTTACGATATATCTGAGCTGCTTTAATGTCATATTGTTTTTCTTTTCTCCTATAAGTTATACTTATAACGTGTAATAGGTATTATTGATAACTATATATCTATTATAGATAAAATCTATGGATAAGTACAGATTATTTGTATTTTACCCGAAAAAGCTGCATCGCTATACTCTTTTCACAAGGTTCGTTAAACAATTCATCGCACACGGAAAGGAAGAAAAAATGAAGACGGCGGTTATCGGATTTCCCAGGATCGGAAAGAACAGAGAACTTAAATTTGCGGCAGAGAAATATTTCAAGGGAGAGTCATCTCAGGATGCACTTTTTGCGGAGGGCAAGGCTCAGAGAGAGTACGGCCTCACCGTTCAGAAAAATGCGGGTATCGATTTTATCTCATCCAATGATTTCTCGTTCTATGACGGACTTCTAGATACCGCAGCTCTTTTCAATGTCATCCCCATGAGATACAGGGAGCTCGGACTCAATCCCACCGATACATATTTTGCGATGGCAAGAGGCTATCAGGGAGAAAAGGGAAACGTCAAAGCGCTTGCGATGAAGAAATGGTTCAATACCAACTATCATTACATCGTACCCGAGGTTGAAGACAACGCATTCATCTCCCTCAACAATACAAAGATCTTCGATGAATATGATGAGGCTCTTTCCATAGGAATAAAGACCAAGCCCGTTATCGCAGGACCTTTCACATTCCTTAAACTTGCGAAGTTCACCGGAAAGAAGACCGCTAAGGATTTTGCGGACGATCTTGCAAACGAGTATTCGACTCTTGTTGCGGAATTCGAGAATAAGGGTGCGGAGTGGATCCAGTTTGATGAGCCCTACTTAGTAAAGGATCTCACCGCTGACGATATCGCACTCTTCAAGTCATTATATGAGAAGATCCTCGGTGCAAAGAACACCATCAAGGTTCTTGTGCAGACTTACTTCGGAGACGTAAGGGATATCTATAACGAGCTGGTCGCTCTTGATTTCGACGGAATCGGACTTGACTTCGTTGAAGGAAAGATGACCTACGGACTTATCGAAAGAAACGGATTCCCCGATAATAAAATTCTCTTTGCGGGACTCGTTAACGGAAAGAATATCTGGAGAAACGATTATGCCAAGACTCTTGCGAAGATCAATTCGCTTGAAAGAGCCGGCGTAAAGAATGTAGTCCTTTCGACATCGTGCTCACTTCTTCATGTTCCTTACACAACAAAGAGCGAGACCAAGATAGATAAGGACACTCTTTATCACTTTGCGTTTGCCGAGGAAAAGCTTACGGAGCTCACGGATCTTGCGGAGCTCACCGGAATCGAGGGTGAATATAATATCCAGTCCGCAGAATGCTACCGTATGAACAGAAGGCTCTTCGGTGACAGAAAAGGAAGTTATGACGAAGCTGTCAGAAACAGGGTAGCTGCCATAAAGGATTCCGATTACACAAGACTTCCCGCATTTGATGAAAGAGAGAAGATCCAGAAAGAATTACTCGGACTTCCCGTATTTCCCACCACCACCATCGGATCTTTCCCTCAGACCGCTGATGTAAAGGAGTACAGAAAAGATTTCAGAAAAGGAAACATCTCCGAGGATGAATACAAGAGCTTCGTAAAGAGCAAGATTGCCGACTGCATCAAGCTCCAGGAAGAGATCGGACTTGATGTTCTCGTTCACGGTGAATATGAGAGAAACGACATGGTCGAGTATTTCGGTGAGAATCTCCAGGGCTATGTATTTACCGAGAAGGCATGGGTTCAGTCATACGGAACAAGATGCGTTAAGCCTCCCATCATCTGGGGCGATGTATCACGCAAGAATCCCATCACCGTGGAGTGGTCGGTATTTGCAAAGAGCTGCACCGACAAGCCCGTAAAGGGAATGCTCACCGGTCCCGTCACCATCCTTAACTGGTCATTCCCCAGAGAGGATATAACCCTTAAGGAAAGCACTCTTCAGATCGCGCTGGCGATCAGGGATGAAGTACTTGATCTCGAAAAGAACGGAATCAATATCATTCAGATCGATGAAGCGGCACTCAGGGAAAAACTTCCTTTAAGAAAGAGCGACTGGAACAGGGAGTATCTTGACTGGGCGATCCCCGCATTCAGACTTGTTGCAAGCGGAGTAAAGGCAGAGACCCAGATCCACACTCATATGTGCTACAGCGAATTTACCGACATCATTCCCGCGATCGATGCGATGGATGCTGATGTTATAACCTTCGAAGCATCGCGTTCCGATTATCAGATCCTTGATGCTCTTAAGGAGAATAATTTCAAGACCGAAGTAGGTCCCGGCGTTTACGATATCCACAGCCCCAGAGTTCCTTCGGTCGATGAGATCTATTCCGCACTTGTGATAATGAGGGAAAAACTCGACGATTCCAAGCTCTGGGTCAATCCCGACTGCGGACTTAAAACAAGAGGAGATAAGGAAACAAAGGCGAGCCTTATCAATCTCGTTGAAGCAGCGAAGAAATTAAGAGCGGACGAAGCCTGATAAAAGAGTTTCTTCTATAATTAAGAGAACGGTTTTGTGACGTGATTGTCAGAAACTGTATTGCGACATGAAGATATCGGATATATATAAGGAAAAAAAGAAAACATTATCATTTGAGATCTTTCCTCCGAAGAAGGATGCGGATCTGAAGAATATTGATGAGACTCTTTCCGTACTGTGTGAGCTTAAGCCTGATTTCATCAGCGTGACATTCGGTGCGGGAGGAAGCCTCAACAACAGCAAGACCGTTGAGATCGCAAAGAAGATAAAGAATGATTACGGTGTTGAACCCGTGGTTCATCTGACCTGCCTGAATTACGACAAGGCACAGATAGATGAGTTTGCAAAGGTGCTTGAGAGCGAGGGAATAGAAAATGTTCTCGCACTTCGCGGAGACCGCGTACCGGATGTGACACCCAGGGAAGATTTCAAACATTCATCGGACCTTATTTCATATATGAAGAAAGACCATGATTTCTGTTACCTGGGTGCGTGCTATCCCGAGTGTCATCCCGAATCAAACGGTATGATTGATGAGATGAAGCATCTTAAGAGTAAGGTAGATGCCGGCGCAGAGATACTTCTGTCGCAGCTGTTCTTTGATAATGAACTGTATTTCAAGTTCAATGAAAACTGTAAGATAGCCGGACTGAACGTGCCCGTTGTTCCGGGTATCATGCCTGTCATAAACGCCGCACAGATAAAAAGAATGGTGAGCCTTTGCGGTGCATCGTTCCCCGTGAAGTTCAGGAAGATAATCGACAGGTACGAGGATAATAAGGAAGCACTGTTTGATGCGGGAATGTCCTATGCACTGAGCCAGATAATAGATCTGCTCGTGAGGGATATCGAGGGAATACATCTCTATACCATGAATAATCCGGCAGTGGCCCGAAGGATATGTGAGGGCATCCGGAACATAGTCTGAGGATGAGACCTGAAAGGACCGCGAAATGCAGTGCGTTTCGCGGTCCTTTATGTTTTAAAAAAATTTTTGAAAAAGCTGTTGACTTTAAAATATCGCTGTGATATTTTATATAAGCTGTCGCTTTGAGCGAGGTATTTAAATAGTTCCTTGATAATTCAATACTAATGCATCCCTGAAAAATTCCTATTAAAAGATGTAGAGATACATCCCCGGTACTCGAAACCGGGATAGAAATATTCAGAGAACAAAACAACCTAGTTCAGTA
>JAEEGK010001210.1_pt1 | contig 64870 bp, 65 predicted proteins | sample 8958771 | NCBI WGS metagenome assembly JAEEGK01 (sample SAMN16246547, study PRJNA631951) | gut metagenome | biome: gut microbiome; feature: rumen; material: SC-attached | host: Bos | place: Iran: Karaj | collected 2018-10 | reverse complement strand
GGCAGTGTCTGCATGCGAAGAAACTCGGATTCGTCCACCCGACCACGGGTGAGTACATGGAGTTTGAAGCGCCCCTGCCCGATTACTTTGAAAACTTTTTAAAGAAAGTGAGGGACAGCCGATGAATGCGGAAACAAAGGCAAAACTTCAAAAGGATGCCGTAAAGGTACGCATGAGTGTCATCGAAGGCACCTTCAACGCGAAGTCCGGCCATCCGGGCGGATCGCTCTCGATAGCTGATATCATCACATATCTCTATCTTTACAAACTGAATATCGACCCCAAAAACCCGAAGTGGGAGGACAGGGATCGTTTCGTACTCTCAAAAGGCCACACAGCGCCCGCCCTGTACGGTGCCATGGCCCTTAAAGGATTTTTCCCGGAAGAGGAGATAAAGACCCTCAGAAAGCCTGACTCGCGTCTTCAGGGCCACCCTTCAATGAATCTGACACCGGGTGTCGACATGAGCACCGGTTCCCTCGGACAGGGCGTATCAGTCGCCGTCGGCATGGCGCTCGGCGCAAAGCTCAACAACAAGTCCTTCAGGGTCTACACTGTCCTCGGTGACGGTGAAATAGAGGAAGGTCAGGTCTGGGAGGCCGCAATGTTTGCGAGCGCAAAGAAGCTCGATAACCTTGTTGTCATAGTCGATAACAACGACCTTCAGATAGACGGTACCCTCGAGGAGGTCAACTCCCCGTATCCGATAGACGAGAAGTTTAAAGCCTTCGGCTTCAATGTCATCAATATTGACGGCCATGACTTTGATCAGATAGACGAGGCCTTCACTCAGGCTGAAAACTGCAAGGGTAAGCCCACAGCCATCATTGCAAAGACAATAAAGGGCAAGGGTGTATCCTTCATGGAAAACCAGGTTGGCTGGCACGGAAAAGGCCCCAACGAAGAGGAATACAACGCGGCTATGGCCGAACTGAAGGAGGCGCTTTAATATGGCAGACATGGTAAAGAAAGCCACCAGGGAAGGCTACGGCGCCGCTCTCCTCGAACTCGGAGAGAAAAATCCCAAAGTCATCGTTATGGACGCTGACCTCGCGGGTGCCACAAAGACAGGCGTCTTCAAAAAGGCATATCCCGACAGATTTTTCAATGCCGGCATCGCAGAGGGTAACCTCATGGGTGTCGCTGCAGGTCTTTCCCTCACGGGAAATATAGTTTTCGCGAGTTCGTTCGCTATGTTCGCTGCCGGCAGGGCTTTTGAGCAGATCAGAAACTCAATCGGCTATCCACACCTCAATGTCAAAGTGTGCGCGACACACGCAGGCATATCCGTAGGCGAGGACGGTGCGTCTCATCAATGCAACGAGGACATAGCCCTCATGCGAGTCATCCCGGGCATGACCATCATTAATCCGGCTGACTGGGTTGAGGCAAAGGCCGCAACCCTCGCTGCTGCGGATTTTGAAGGTCCTGTGTACATGCGCTTCGGCCGCCTTGCAGTACCCCAGATTTTCGATGAGGAGACCTATAAATTCGAATGGGGTAAAGGTAAAGAACTTTACAGCGGTGACGATGTCGCGATTATTGCCACCGGTCTTATGGTGAATGAGGCCCTGATTGCTGCCGAAGAACTGAAGGCAGAGGGCATAAATGCACGTGTTATCAACATTCACACGATTAAACCTCTCGATGAGGAAATCATTCTCAAGGCTGCAAAAGAGTGCGGATGCATTGTAACTGCCGAGGAACACAGCATAATCGGCGGTCTCGGCGCAGCTGTCTCCGAATTCCTTGCCGAAAACCTTCCGACTCCGGTTAAGAGAGTCGGCGTAAACGATGTTTACGGCAGGTCAGGTCCTGCAGTCGAGATGCTCAAAATCTACGGCCTCGATGCCGCGCACATAAAAGAAGCTGCTAAAGAGGTAATTCTCAGAAAATAAAACAAAACCGTTTATAGGGGATAAAATGAATATTGTTTGGTGGATTGTAATTGTTACAGCCATCGCGGGTATATGCGGCACGGGACTTGGCGGACTCGTGGGCGCGATTCTCAGAAGAGATTCCGCGAAGGTTGTAAGTCTGCTCCTTTCTTTTGCCGGCGGTGTAATGCTGGCAGTGGTATGTTTTGACCTCATACCCGAATCACTGCTCCCGGAAGGCGCTGAGGAGCCGGTGGCACTGTATATTGTAATATTCGGCATTCTTCTGGGATACGGCATCGTATTCCTGCTGAATCATTTCATAGACCGTGCCACAAACCATGAAATAGCACATATCGATGCGGGCCATCCGAAGACGGCCGATGATCTTGATGAACTGATCCACTCCGACCATCTGGAGGAGCATATGAAGACAGGACAGTTCCGCGACCTGCTCATCGGCGGCATAGTTATGGCATGCGCCATTGCGCTCCATAACATGCCTGAAGGCATGGTGATAGGCGCTTCATTTGCCGGCGCACCTGCGGGTGTCTTTACCGGCAGTGGCCTCATCCTTGCCATCGTCATCGGCCTTCATAACATACCCGAAGGCATGGCGGTCTCCGTTCCGCTTATTACGGGCGGTATGAGCAAGACCAAGGCTGTCATAGTAACAGCGGCCTCCGGTGCGCCTACAATTATCGGTGCTCTCATAGGATACGGCCTCGGCCTCTTAAGCCCCGTCTGGCTGGCACTCTCCTTAAGTTTCGCCTCAGGCGCGATGCTCTATGTCGTCTTCGGCGAGCTTATTCCGGAAGCCATCCTCATGTGGCGCTCCAAGCTGCCCGCCTTCTTCCTGCTTGTCGGCACCGTGGTCGGTCTGATACTGGTCAACGTTTAATTTGCACTTGATAACTGTTAACTTTTAATATATAATGGTCAAGTCGCAAATTTGTCGGGGTGTAGCGCAGTTTGGTAGCGCGCTTGCTTCGGGAGCAAGAGGCCGGGAGTTCGAGTCTCCCCACTCCGACCATACAAAAACCGTCTCATTTTGAGACGGTTTTTTCTTTTTTATGTAGTTTTTCGGACACATGCTCTGTTAAGAGCATATTAATCTTTGTTAATATAATACCATATTGGTACGTAGACGAAACCCGGTTTAGTTGTGAAGGGAGAATCCCTATGAAAAACAAGAAAGTACGTAAGTCAATATCCTTTATATTGGCAATGGCATTTCTCTTCAGCTTTGGCATTTCCGCCTTTGCTGCGGAGGACAAAACCACGACGGTCGAAGTCTATACGGACTCGACAACCGGTGACATCACGCAGGAAGTGGGTAATGTTACCGTATCCGATGCCTGGGGCGTGGTTATTTATTCAGAGGACGGCACATCCGTCAATCTGACTACCGGCAATGTTGAATCATACGGAGTATATGCCGGTGCAGAGGATAACGGCTCTGTAAGCACTTTGACCGTAAATGGAGACATTACAAATGATAAGTACGGCATCTACACTGATGCAAACTATGGTGCAACAGTTAATGTTGATGTTAGCGGCAATGTAACCGGTGACTATGGTATATATAGCGATGATGCCTATGATGGCAGTACAACCAATATTAATATCGGAGGCAATCTCACATCCAATTATTATAATGGTATTCATATTGATGAAGTAGACGAAAACAGTACAGTGAACATAACTGTAGGCGGTAATGTTGTCAGTAATTCAAATGAAGGTATTCATATTGGTGAAGTAGACGAAAACAGTACAGCGAACATAACTGTAGGCGGTAATGTTGTCAGTAATTCAGAAGGCGTTCATTTTCATGTTGATGATAACAGTGTGCTGAATCTCAAAGTGGGCGGTAACATTGAAAGTGATTATTCCTGCATTGATATTTGTACTCTTGAAGGGGGATCCGTATTTAATGCTGAAATCGGCGGAAGCCTTATCGGCGAAGGCGGTTTCTACACGGATGATGTATATGACAGTAAAGTTAATATCAGCGTAAAAGGTGATATTAAGGGTGAAGATTACGGCATATCGTCGGATCTTTATGATGATACTTCCTTTGTAGATGTTTTGGTTGAAGGTACCATCAGCGGTAAACAACCGATTTGTTTGGAAGACAATGCTTTTACATTAAACGGCACAGATGTGACAGTTTGGAAGATAGTTCCCAATGCTGCCGGTAATGTGGCTGAAACCTATGACGGAAGCGACTATGTTCCTTATCGTGACTTTGAGAAGAAGATTAAGTATATAATTAAGCTTGAGCAGCCTGAAGGCGCTACATTGTCTGCAACAGATGCCGACGGTAAGGCTCTGGCAAAGAGCCATGACTGGGATGTAGCTAATGAGGGCGACAGAGTTCTTCTTAAGGTTGATCTTCAGAAGGGCTATAAACTCCTCGGCGCGTATAACGGCGATGGTGAGAAACTGGCTCTTCTTAAAGACGCTGCCGGCAACTACTATGTTGACGTAACAAAGGGCGGCGGTGTTTATCTCTCGGTTGAACTTGACAGAGAGACATACAACGTTACATTGGATCTTGGCGATGCAACATATAACGGCCACACCGGACTTTATACATTCTCCGGCAAGTACGGTGATAAGATTATTCTCGGCACACCTTACAAAGAGGGATTCAGATTCCTTTATTGGGAAGGTTCAAGGTATTATGCCGGTGATGAGTACACTATCACTGAGAATCATACTTTGAAGGCCGTTTTTGAAAAGATTGAAGATGAGAGTATAGCTAATACCGATAACGGTATGCTTACTCACTTCACGGCATTCATGGATATGGATACTCACAGTGGCGGCGGAAGCATCGGTGGTGAAAGCACAAACAGCGCAGGTTTCTGGCTTGCTGTAGTCTGCATTTCCATGCTGTCTGCATTTGTCGGTGTTTCATATTCAAGGAAACGTGCTAAGCGTGTTCATTTTGATGTATAACTTCGTAACATAAAATATAAAATAAGCGGCCTGTTCCGTTACGGGAACCGGCCGCTTTTCTTTTGATTTTTAGCATTTTGAACCTTGACACAAATCACTATATATTGTATAGTCTTTGTGTTGCGAAAAAACGGGGTGTAGCGCAGGTTGGTAGCGCGCTTGCTTAGGGAGCAAGAGGCCAGGAGTTCAAGTCTCCTCACTCCGACCAGAAAAGGGAGCGGTTTGCCGCTCCCTTTTTGTTATGTCAATTTGACGTGCTTTGTGATATAATAAATTGTATACATTTTAATTTATATAGAGTATTGAGGAATTATATGGATTTTGTAATGATTGAGACGGGCTGGCTCTCACTTCTGCCGCCCATAATAGCAATCGCACTGGCGCTTATAACCAAGGAGGTCTATTCCTCTTTGTTTATAGGTGTTTTGTCCGGAATGTGCATTTACAGCTTTTCCGGAGGAGGCAATGTGTTTACAGTAGCGCCCTATACCTTTGACATGATGACGTCGAAGATTGCGGACAACGCTTATATGATTGTATTTCTTGCCTTGCTCTGGGCCGTCGTCAACCTTGTCGGCAAGTCCGGAGGCAGCCAGGCCTACGGACGATGGGTCGAGAAGCGCCTTAAGACCAAGAGGGCAGGCGCGTTCGCTACATCGCTTCTCGGCATTTTAATCTTCATTGACGACGGCTTCAACTGTCTGACAGTGGGCACGGTAATGCGCCCGATTACGGACAGACTGAAGATATCGAGGGAGAAACTCGCGTATATCATAGACGCTACGGCCGCACCGGTCTGCATCATTGCGCCGGTATCGAGCTGGGCTGTTGCTGTTGCAAGTGAGGTCAGTGACAAAAACGGTTTCCATGTTTTCCTCTCAACCATACCTTTCAATTTCTATGCACTCATGACCATACTCATGGTCTTTGTCATAAGCTTTACGGGCAGGGACTTCGGTCCCATGAATAAGGCTGAGCTCGAGGCTGCCGCAAGGACAGAGGAAGAGGAAGTATCCGATGCTTCTGATGTGAAGAACGGCAAGGTCATAGACCTGGTTCTTCCCATCGTTGTCCTGATTATATTTGCAATACTCGGCATGGCCTATGTCGGCGGTTTCTTTGACGGCGTAAGTTTCTCTGAGGCTATCGGTTACAATCCCACTGCCGGTCTTTCGCTGGGCGCTTTCGCGGGACTTATAACCGCTTTCCTGCTCTATATTCCCAGAAAACTCATGAAGCCGAGAGAGTTTATCGAAGGTATCGTATCCGGTGTCGGAAGTATCATTCCTCCGATGCTGATACTCATACTCTCCTGGAGCCTCGGTGGTGTATGCCGTCAGCTTATAGGCACGGGCATTTACATCTCCGACTTCGTCAGCACATCCAACCTGCCGCTCGGACTCCTGCCGGTTCTCATCTTCGTGATTGCCGCGCTCATGAGTTTCTCGATGGGCACATCCTGGGGCACCTTCGGCATGCTGATCCCGATTATTACGATGATCTGTGAAGCACCCGGTGCAGAGCCCTTCCTGGTACCCGCGCTCGGCGCGACACTCGCAGGTTCAGTCTACGGTGACCACTGCTCACCGATTTCCGATACGACCATTCTCGCGTCAACCGGCGCGGACTGCAAGCATATCCGCCACGTTGAGACACAGCTGCCCTATGCTACTCTTGTGGCAGTTGTCTGCGCAGTCGGATACCTGATTGCCGGCCTTATGAAATCCCCCTGGGTCGCACTTCCCGTCGAGGCGGTGCTGCTGGTAAGCGCGATATTCATTTTAAGCAGGCAAAGCTCCAAAAAAGCTGTAAACGGAGATGAAGTAAAAGTATGAAACTCGGAATTGTAGGATTGCCTAATGTCGGCAAGAGTACTCTTTTCAATGCGATAACAAACGCGGGTGCGCAGTCCGCGAACTACCCGTTTTGCACCATAGAGCCCAATGTGGGCGTAGTTGCCGTTCCCGATGAGAGGCTTGATCTTCTCGCGGAACTCTACCATCCGAAGTCGGTGGTGCCGGCAACGATAGAATTCCTCGACATAGCGGGACTCGTCAAGGGAGCGTCGCAGGGTGAAGGACTCGGAAACAAGTTCCTGTCCCATATCCGTGAGGTAGACGCGATAATCCATGTGGTCCGCTGCTTCGACAACGATGACATAGTCCATGTCGAGGGCTCAGTTGACCCTCAGAGGGACATTGAGACAATCAACCTTGAACTCATACTCTCTGACCTTGAAATACTCGACAAGCGCATACAGCGTGTCGAGAAGGCCATGAAGGGCGACAAGTCCCTGGCGAAGGAACTTGAGATACTCGGAAGGTTCAAGGAGGCGCTGCAAAACGGCAAGTGCGCAAGAACCGTTGAACTGACTGAAGACGAGGCTGACAGCCTTGTTGATTTCAATCTTCTGACCTACAAGCCCGTCATCTACGCCTGCAACATGAGCGAGGATGACTTTGCCGGAGGTATTGAAAGCAACGCAAGATATCAGGCGGTAAAGGCCATAGCAGATGAGGAGGGCTCACAGGTTCTTCCCATCTGTGCTGAACTTGAGGCTGAAATAGCATCTCTTTCCAAGGAGGAGAAGGAGATGTTCCTTTCAGATCTCGGCATAGAGAAGGGCGGTCTGGACCTTTTAATCCAGCGCTCCTATGATTTGCTGGGCCTCATGTCATTCCTGACGGCGGGCGAGCCTGAGGTCCGTGCCTGGACCATAAAGAAGGGCACCAAGGCACCGAAGGCCGCCGGAAAAATCCACTCGGATATTGAGCGCGGATTTATCCGCGCTGAAGTAATAAATTACAAGCAGCTCCTGGAATGCGGTTCACTTTCCGCCGCGCGTGACAAGGGACTTGTCCGCTCGGAAGGCAAGGATTACGTAATGCAGGACGGCGACGTTGTGCTCTTCAGATTCAACGTATAGAAAGGTTTATTATGGCAGGCAACAAACTTAAAACTTTGCTGGATCTTAAAGATTCGGAGACCTATGCGCGTTTTAAGGACATAATCATTACGAGCGTCATAGGCATCTTTGTCAATGTAGCCCTCGGACTTGTAAAGATTTTCGTGGGAACAATAGCAAATTCCGTCGCGGTTATTTCGGACGCCGTCAACAACTTCTCTGACAGCATCTCATCGCTTGTGACGATTATTGCCATGGCTATTTCCGGAAGGGGAGCGACAAGAAAGCATCCCTTCGGTTTCGGCCGCATTGAGTATTTCTCAAGCATCGTTATCTCCGTGATTGTGCTTATCACCGGAGCGGAGTTCCTTATTGAGTCAATCAAGAAGATAATTCATCCGGAAGCTACATCGTACACGGCTCTGACGCTTATTCTTCTCGTAGTGGCCATTGTCACGAAGATTCTTCTCGGCCTCTTCACAAAGGGCCGCGGAAAGAAACTCAATTCACCGAACCTTATCGCTTCGGGCCAGGACGCCCTCTCCGATGCCATCATTACGGGCGTTACTCTTCTCGCGGCGATTGTCGCATTCATCAAACCCGACCTTCACATTGACGGCTGGGTAGGCGCGCTCGTTTCATTGTTTGTAATCAAGGCGGGTCTTGATATTCTTCTCGATGTCGTCTCAAAACTTGTAGGTGAGCGTCCCGATATCGAACTTGCCGACAAGATAAAGGACGAGATTCTGGCGACCGAGGGTGTACTCGGGGCCTTTGACCTCATCCTTCATAACTACGGACCCAATGTCTTTATCGGCGATGTAAATCTCGAACTTGATGAGAAGATGACCATTGATGAGGCCTATGTAAGACTGAAGCCTCTGAATGTCAAGATTCTGCGTGAGTATGGCGTTTTCATGTACTTCGGCATCTACTCCGTCAACACCACAGATGAGGAGATTGCAGAGATGCGTGAGTTTGTGTACAAGCTTGTTGATGATATTGATGACATACTTCAGATTCATGCCTTCTATGTCAACAAGGAGCGCAAATTCATGAGTTTCGATGTCGTATATGACTTTGACTGCAAAGATCAGTATGCGGTTCAGAAGCATCTTCGCTCCGTCATAAATGAAAAATATCCGGAATACCGTGTTGAGATGGTACCGGATAAGGACTTCACACTGTCCAGGAGTTAAGATAAAAATTAAAGGCCCTCGTGTGAGGGCCTTTTATTTTTTTGCTTTGTTTTCTATTGTTTTCTATTGAAGTGCCTTGTAGATGTCGGACTTCTTAAGGCCGGTGTCATGGGCAGCTGTCTTTGCCGCATCATTTACCGACATGCCTTTTGAGATATAGTCTTTTGCTTTTTTCACGGCATCCTCGAGAGTTACTTCACTTTCTTCCTCTCTGGCGCCTTCGATTATGAGGACTATCTCACCTTTTAGGTTGTTGTCAGGATAGTCTTCCACGGCCTGTTTCAAGGTGGTTCTGATGACCTCCTCGTGGATTTTGGTGAGTTCGCGTACAATCGCTATTTTGCGGTCCCCCAGGGCCTCATGGAGGTCCCTGAGCGTATAGGAGAGTTTGTGCGGAGCTTCATAGAAGATCATGGTGCGCTTTTCGTTCTTTATCTCGCTCAGGTGCTCCCTGCGGGATTTCTTCGTGACGGAGAGGAAGCCCTCAAAGGTGAAGCGGCCGTTGTCCATGCCCGAGATTGCGAGGGCAGTGGCGAAGGCGGTCGGGCCGGGTATGGCCACAACCGGTATGCCGTGTTCGTGGCAGGCATTTACAAGTTCCATGCCCGGGTCCGAGATTGCCGGCATGCCGGCATCGGAGACGAGGACACAGTCTTCGCCGTTTAAAATCCTGCTTATAATCTCGTCCTCTCTCTGGGTCTTGTTGTGCTCATAGTAGGAGACGAGAGGTTTTTTAATCTCAAAGTGATTGAGGAGTTTTAAGGTGACTCTCGTATCTTCCGCGGCGATGAAATCGCAGTTTTCCATGGTCTCAATCGCCCGGGGAGAGAAGTCGGAGAGGTTGCCTATGGGTGTGCCCGTGACAAAAAGTTTTCCGCTCATTGTTCTTCCTCCCTGTAGATTCCGAGAATTTTCAGAAGTTCTTCGCTCTCATTGCCGTCCTCATCATATGTGAAGAGGGTGGGGAGCACTTCAATGTACGGTTTCGCGCCCTTTTTGCCCTCGATGAGGAAGAGCCAGGGCACGGAGTCGGGCCGCTTTGCGACGAAGCGCAGGCGCTTCGGCTCCAGGCCGTGCGACCGCATCTCGCTTATGACGTCAGTCAGGCGCTCCGGGCGGTTGCACATGACGAAGCGCCCGCCGAAGTTCAAAAGCTTATCAGCCGCCGTACAGGCGTCTTCCACGGTGCACATGACCTCGTGCCTTGCAATGAGGTCAGGTGTAGTCTCAGACGGTATGCCCGTGCCCACGGGCTTGTACGGCGGATTCATCGTGACAAGATCAAAACCGCCTTTCGGCAGGTGCTTTTCAATCTCACGAAGATCGGCTTTTATGCCTTTAATGTTCTCTTTTTTGTTCAGGTCCTTTGACCTTGAAAACTGGTCTATGGCGAGTTCCTGTATGTCAACACCGATGATTTCGGTTTCAACGCCGTCCCGAAGCCAGAGGAAGGGGATAATTCCGCATCCGGTTCCCAGGTCGACACACCTGTCGCTCCTCTTCGGCTTTGAAAAACCGGCAAGGAGTATTGCGTCCGTTCCGAAACCGTGTGTTTCGGAGCAGATGAGGCTTATTCCGTTGCCTAAGTTTTCAATGAATTCAGCCATATTTTTCTCCAACAAAAAAGACTTGGGGCGAACCCCAAGTCCTTTTCGTCATTTCAGTTTGCGATTATGCCTGCTCAATTGCTCCTGTCGGGCAAGTGTCAGCACAAGAACCACAGTCGATGCATGTAGCAGCGTCGATTGAATAGATGTCGCCTTCAGAGATAGCCTCTACGGGGCAACCGTCTTTGCAAGAACCGCAAGCTACGCAAGAATCAGTAATTTTGTATGCCATACAATTTACCTCCTTTAACGTTGGTAAATACATTTTATACACAATATAGTGGTTTTGCAAGTAGGTTGCGCATAATTAAATGTTATTTTTTTGACAAAAAAGTATGGGTTTTTAATTAAGTTTTTCTTTGATTAAAGGGCTTTGAGAATCTTCTCGACAGCCTCTTCTATGGTGCCGTTGTTCTCGATTTCCACATCAGCCGCATCCTGATAGAGGGGGAGCCTTATCTTCTGCATCTCCATCAGCGTCTCAGGGCTCTTTGAAAGAGGTCTGTCGTCTGTGGGAAGGAGAGATATATCGCGGCGAATGAAGAAGATCTTGCCGTTCTGATGAAGGGCGGGATAGTTGTTTCTGTCGAGGATTGCTCCTCCGCCGAGTGCGATTACCTTGCCGCTCTCCTTGCAGTTTTCGACTATGGCAGCGTGCTCGAGATTGCGGAAGGTCTCTTCACCGTATTTGTTTATGATTTCAGCCACGCTCTTCTTCTGCTCGAGTTCAATGACCTTGTCTATGTCTATTACCTCACGTCCGGTGGCCTCGCCGATGGCCTCTGCAATAGTTGTCTTGCCGCAGCCCGGCATGCCTGTGAGGATTATGTTTTCGTTCTGCTTATAGAGCATGGATGTTACATCTTCAACGGTCGCGTTGATCATGTTGCGGTCGAAGAAGAGGTTGTAGCTCTCACGCGCCTGGGCGACGAGCATGGAGAGTCCGCCGACATACGGAATTCCGAGCTCTTCTGCCTCGAGGAGAAGGGCGGTGCGGAGAGGATTGTAGATAACATCTATGACTGCACAGCAGCGCGGGAAACTCTTGAGTGAGACGAGTTTCTCGAGATTGTCGGGATACATGCCGACGGGCGTCGCGTTTACGACTATCTCGGCATCGAAGTGGATGGCAAGGGCCTCGTAGTCATTGAATCCCTCGCGTGAGAGGATGACTATTTCACGCGCACCGAGATCCTCAAGGGCGCAGCGTGCTGCCTTCGAGGTGCCGCCGTTTCCGAGGATGATACATTTTCTGCCCGAGATATTGATGTTCGCGCGCTCAACCATGTATTTGAAACCGGCTATGTCAGTGTTGTATGCGTGAAGTTTGCCCTTTTTCATTACGACCGTATTGGCTGCGCCTATACGAAGGACGTCGTCGGAGAGTTCCTGGCAGAAGGCGAGGATGGCGGTCTTATACGGCATTGTGACGTTGAGACCGGCAATGTCCGAGCGTGTTATGAAAGTCTCAAGCTCTTCCGGATCGACATCAAGGAGTCTGTAGTCATAGGCTACGCGTCCGCGGAGACCGAGCTCCTTGTGAATCTGTTCGGAGTAACTGTGCTCCAGGTGCTGGCCGAGGAGACCGTATACGCCGGGCATCTGTACGACCTTGCGCTTTTCGTCCTCGTTGTACGCCTTTACCCAGTGCTCCTGGTAGTCCTTTGACAGTTCAAGCATGGCGCGGAAAAGAGCGGTGGTATAGGTTGAAAATTCACCGCTGCACTCTGCGACGTGCTCCACAATCTCATACTCTCTCTGCGTGTCCTCCACGGGCATGTTGCGCTCAGCCTTGTACTCGGCAACCTGCTCGGAGAGTTTCATACGCTCGAGAAAGCGGGAGAGTATGTCGTCATCAATTCTGTCAATGCGGGCTCTCACTTCATCTAAGTTTTCAATCATAGTCTGTTCTCCTCATTCAGGATTTCAAGGATGACAATGGCCGCTGCCGCTTCGACTGCGGGCAGTGCGCGCGGTACAATGCAGGCGTCATGCCGTCCCTTTACGGTGATTGTTGTTTCTTCGTTTGTTTTTAAATTTACTGTCTGCTGCGGAAGAGCTATCGACGGTGTGGGTTTGAAAGCAACCCTGAATGTCACGGGCATTCCCGTGGATATGCCGCCGAGTATTCCGCCGCAGTTGTTTGTTTTTGTAATGACTCTGCCGTCTTCAAAGGCGAAGGGGTCGTTTGACTCCGAGCCCTTCATGGCCGCCGCGGCAAAGCCTGCGCCGAATTCCACGCCTTTTACGGCGGGAATGGCGAAGAGGGCGGAGGCGAGTCTCGATTCGAGACCTCCGTCAAAAGGTCCGCCTACGCCGGCGGGGAGACCGCGGATTTCGGCCTTTACAATGCCGCCCACGGAGTCGCCTTCGGCTTTGGCGTGCTCAGCATCACCCATGGCGTCGATGACGGCGGTTATGGTGATGCCGCGCTTTTCAAGCGCCTGGAGGCAGATGCCTCCGAGCACGCAGAGAGGGGCCGTGAGGCGGCCGGAGAACTGTCCTCCGCCTGTGGTCATGCCGATTTCACCGTATTTTACAAATGCGGTGTAGTCCGCGTGTCCGGGGCGAGGGGTGTACTTCAGGTCCTCATAGTCCTTTCTGCTCGCGTCCTCATTCTTTATGACGGCTTCAAGCATTCCGCCCGTTGTGACGAGCGTATCGCCGTCTTTTTTTGTCACACCGGAGCGAAACTCCGGTATGTCACTTTCTTTTCTTGCGGACACAACGTCGGATGTGCCCGGGCGCCTTCTGTCGAGAAAGCGCTGAAGTTCTGATATGCTGAACTCTTCACCGGCGATGAAGTCCTGCGCTCTGACGCCCACCTCGGGGCCGTGTGAGGTTCCGAAATAAACGATGTTAAATGACACTTATCTTACCTCCGAGGTTCTCTATGTCCCTGAAGAAGGAGGGATAAGACTTGTCAACCGCCCTGGCTTCGTTGATGATGACGGGCTGTGTGCATCTTGTCGATGCAATTGTCGCCGCCATGACTATTCGGTGGTCACCGAAGGATTCGACGGTGCCTCCGGTCAGGGCCTTGGGCCATATTATGATACCGTCGGCCGTGTCTTCCGCTCTGCCTCCGAGAGAGTTTATCATGGCGCAGACTGAAGTCAGTCTGTCACTCTCCTTGAGGCGGAGGCGCGCAGCGCCTGTGAAGGTTGTCATGCCGTCTGCAAAGGCTGCCGCGACAGACAGGGCGGGCAGAAGGTCGGGTGTGTTTACGAGATCAATCTCGTAGTTCTTGACTCCGCGTATGTTTTCTCCGTCAATCTCTGCAGTATAGAGGCTCAGAAAGTCGAGTATGCTCTTGTCACGCTGGAGCGAATTGAAGCGGAGATTGTTTATGGTCACGTCATTTCCGAGGAAATTGGCAACATAGAAGAAGGCTGCGTTTGACCAGTCACCTTCAATGGTCAGGGATTCAGGTGAGATGAATCCGTCGCCCTTTTTCACTATTGAGAAGATTCCGTCTTTCGGTGACACGGTAGCTATACCGAAGTCGGCGAGGGCCTTTATCGTGAGCTCGACATAGCCGTGTGAGAGGAGAGGAGTCGTGAGTTTTATTGAAGACTTCTCCTGAAAGAGCGGGAGGGCGAGCAGAAGGCCCGAGACATACTGTGAACTCAGGTCACCCGTGACCTCGAAGACTCCGGGCTGCAGTCTGCCCGTTGCTGAAAAAGGCAGCGTGTCGGATGAGAAGGATACCCCGTGTGACTCAAGTGCGTTTTTAAGGCTTCCGATGGGACGCTCTGTCAGTCGCTCATTGCCTTTGAAGGTCACCTTGTCGCAGAGCGCCGTGGCGACGGGCATGAGAAAGCGGAGTGTTGAACCGCTCTCCTTACAGTCCAAGACAGGGTTGTCCGCGACCTCCTTTATGGGGGTCACGAAGATCTCGGAACTGCTTACTTCTATGCCGGCACCAAGTGCACGAAGGCAGTCGATTGTCGCCTTCACATCGTTTGAAAGCGAGTCAGTCGGATTGCCGAGTGTGAGCCTGCAGGGCGCGTCAGCGAGGGCCGCGCAGATCAGCACGCGGTGAAGTTCCGATTTCGAATTTATTGCGTTAACTTCTCCGCAGAGGGGAGAAGGGGTAATTTCGAGAATCATTTATTTCACTCCAAGGCAGAGTATGTTGTGAAGGTCTGAAACGGGTAATGTAATAAGTTCGCAATGACCCGGCTTCGTCGGGAAGATCAGGTCTATCTCAGAACCCCTGCGCTTCTTGTCTGAGAGCGCGGAGTTTACAAGGTCATCGGGGGAGATTATTGTGTCTGTCGGCAGGGCGCAGGCCCTGACGAGTTCTTCAAGTGCGGCCGCCGTGCCGTTTTCGGTATAACCGAGCTTTTCGCCCGCGCGCGCCATGGCGCACATGCCTATTGCCACTGCTGCGCCGTGGTGTACGGCATAGCGCGAGGCGTGCTCAACGGCATGGCCTATGGTGTGGCCGAAGTTTAAGTATTTGCGGCGGCCGTTGTCGAGAAAGTCCTCTTCGACGAAGGAGAGCTTCGTCTTTACGGACTCAGCGACAAGGTCGTCCATGACGGGCTTTAAGGCATCCCTCATGTTTCCTGAGGCGATTCTCTCGCTGAGAAGTTCCATTATCTTCTCATTGCCGAGCATCGCGTACTTTATGATTTCGGCGAGACCGTCACCGAAGTATTTGTCCTCAAGTGTGCCGAGTGTGTCCGTGCCCGAGATTACGCAGAGCGGTTTTTTGAAGGCGCCGCAGAGGTTCTTGCCGGCCTCGAGGTCGATTCCCGTCTTTCCTCCGACGGAGGAGTCGACCATTGAGAGGAGGGTTGTCGGAAGCTGGACATAATCTATGCCGCGCATATATGTAGCGGCAGCAAAACCCGTGAGGTCGCCGACGACGCCTCCGCCTGAGGCTACGGCTATGTCGGAGCGGGTTATCTCGCTGTCAGCGAGGAAGTTTACGATTTTTTCGTAGGTCTCAAAGTTCTTGGACTGCTCTCCGGCCTCAAAGGCGAAGATCAACGGCTCAAAGCCTGCAGCTTTGAGGGAGTCGGCAACGGTTGTGATATAGATGGCGCCGACCGTGTAGTCGGTGACAATTGCCGCACGGCAGGGTTTATGGGCGGCGCCGATTATGTCGCCGCAGTTTTTTAAGAGTCCGCTGCCGATATGGATGTCCTTCATGTTAAAGCCGCCTTAACCTTAAGAGCTTTTTCGACAATTGATTCAAACTTATCCGGCTTTAAGGCCTGCTCCGCGTCGCAGAGAGCCTCGTCCGGTCTGTCGTGTACTTCTATTATGAGTCCGTCTGCGCCTGCGGCGACAGCCGCGAGTGAGAGGGGCTCTATGAGCTCATACCTGCCCGCCGGGTGTGAGGGGTCGGCAATTACCGGCAGGTGAGTGAGTGTCTTCAGTGAGGGGATGGAGCTTACGTCGAAGGTGAATCTCGTGTAAGTCTCAAAGGTGCGTATGCCGCGCTCACAGAGGATGACGCGCTCGTTGCCCGCAGCCATTATATGCTCGGCTGAGGAGAGCACCTCCTCATATGTGCATCCGAAGCCGCGCTTTAAGAGAATAGGCTGCGGCACCTTGCCGAGCGCGTGCAGGAGACCGAAGTTCTGCATGTTCTTGGCACCGACCTGGATTATGTCAATATCCCTGAAAAGGTCGAGCTGTGTCTCGTCGGTTATCTCCGAGACGGTGGGCAGTCCCGCTTCGCGCCCCGCCTTTATAAGATACTCAAGGCCTTTGGCCTCGAGTCCCTGGAAGGTGTAGGGCGAGGTGCGCGGTTTAAAGGCTCCGCCGCGCAGCATTGTGGCGCCGGCGGCTTTCACGGCCTTCGCTATACGCACAATCTGGTCCTCTGACTCTATCGAGCAGGGACCTGCGATAAGCGCGAGGCCGCCGTCGCCTACAGCGGCTCCGCCGACTTCGATTATTGTATTTTCAGGATGATATTCACGTGATGTAAGATGAAAATCAGCCATTGAATTTTCCTTCTTCCGCTGAGATGCTCAGAATATTGTCCTGTATTACCCATATACCGAAGATGATGAGGAGAATACAGTGTCCGAGTATCAGCAATTTATATGTTGATGAATCAAGGTATGGTGAGATTACAAAGGAGTCCGCATAGACCTTCACCGCGGCAAACAGCAGGTGCAGGGACAGGGACAGATCGAGGGACCGCGTCTTCAGGAACAGTCCGACCGAAATGAGTCCGAGACCGAGAGCAAAGAGCAGATTCAGACCGAATCCGTCTATGATGTTCGCCATTGTGAAACCCGCAATGATGGGGAAGAGCTCGGAGTAGGTAATCTTGTCCTCAGACGGGCTCTTAAAAAATCTTATGCCTGCACCGACAATCAGGAACTGCATCCAGATTGCCGTGAAGATGGCATAGAGGGCCCGCTGTAGAAAGGCTCCGAAGGGGAGTGTCAGGTCAGTCTCGCCCCGCTCGATAATCCACAGCAGCAGGACCGGTACGAGGCAGATGAAGAAGACGGGATTGTCACTCTCGGGCTCCGTCGGTGCGGTATTTGTTTTTTTGTATATGAAAAATGCCGCAATCGCAAGCACGATTGAAACAATCAGCTTAATCATTTCTTAACTGTCTTATTTCTCCTGTAAAAGCTTTGAGACTTCCTCGACGAATGTGCTGACGTCTTTGAACTGTCTGTATACTGAGGCGAAGCGTACGTAGGCAACTTCATCGATATCCTTGAGCTTTGCCATACAGAGCTCGCCGATTTTGTCGGATGTAACTTCCCTGTCAAGGGAGTTCTGAAGCTGAGCCTCGATATCGCTTACGGCATCCTCGATTGTCTGGAGCGAAACGGGACGTTTCTCACAGGCACGGAGAATACCGGCCATAAGCTTGTTTCTGTCGAATTGTTCGCGTGACTTGTCCTTCTTCACAACAATGAGGGGAACATTTTCAATGACCTCATAGGTTGTGAAGCGCTTTCCGCATTTAATGCACTCACGGCGGCGGCGAATGCGCTCGCCCTCGTCAGTCGGACGGGAGTCAATTACTTTACTTTCTTCGAATCCGCAAAATGGACATTTCATTTTCTGCACCAACCCATCTTAATTACTTATATATTTTGTATATAAAAATATATAGATACACAAATTATAGCATTAAAGCCATTTAACTGCAATATAAATTGTATATAATGACCAAAAAGGCGATTCGTTTTGTAAATAAATTTTTCCATTGCCTTTACACTCCAAAAAATGTATAATAAACGGGCGCCGAAAAAAGCGCAGTCTTTGGAGAGTTGTCCGAGCTGGCCGAAGGAGCACGATTGGAAATCGTGTAGACGGTTAAAGCTGTCTCGAGGGTTCGAATCCCTTGCTCTCCGCCACGAGGAACCGGCCGCAGTGCCGGTTCTTTTTTTCATTACCGGAGGTACACATGGCAAATAAAATACTGTTCCTCGGAACCGGAGCCAACGACTGGCTCATTGAAAAACGCATGCCCGGCATGTATTTTCGCCGCTATACGGCGGCGCTCGTAAACGGCGAAGTCCTTATAGACTGCGGACCGCATATCTACGACTATGTTGAGGAGTGCGGGGACCCGCATCTTCTGGACAATGTGAAACTTGTCGTTATCACTCACCGCCATTCGGATCACTTCTCGGCAGCGAGTCTGATGAGACTTGCGAGAAATCACGGCTTTGACTTGGTCTGCGACGATTTCTGTTTCGAGCAGATCCCAGATAAGACGGGTATAAATCGTGTGCCGCTTCCTCTTTATAAGAAGACGGCAATAGGGGAGTATAAGTTCATTGCTCTGCCGGCGAATCACGACGTTCGCGGAGCGGGCAAGGACGCGCGCCATTTCATCATTTTGATGCCTGACGGCAAGGAACTCTACTACGGTCTCGACGGCACCTGGTTCACCACTTCCGAGTGGCTCGTTTTAAAGAAGCACAAATGTGATCTCATGGTCTTTGACTGCACTATAGGCAGGAAAAAGGATGCCAGGGTATTTGAGCATAACAATGTCTCAATGGTACGTATGATGGCAAAGCAGGTCAGAAAAAAAGACGTGCTGAATCCGGGCGGAAAGATTGTAGCTTCGCACTTCTCGAGGAAACTCATGCCGTCGCATTTCAACACTAAACTCTGGCTCGGTCTTTTCGGCATAAAGGCTGCCGAAGACGGCATGGAAATCGAATTTTAAACAGGAAAAGGACCTCCCGTGAAGGAGGTCCTTTTTTTCTGATTTATTAAGTTTTATGCGTCGACTGTCTCGGTTGTGACCTCAGAGCTTTTCTCGCGATTGAGGGCAAAGCCGGAGAAGGAGTCGATGTCGCGCTGTTCATTGACGGCGCGGTAGCAGTCGTAGTATTCAAATGAGGAGTCCATGCAGAAACGTGAGAGACAGATTTTACCACCATGACCCTGCCACTGACGGAAGTCAATCTGAGGATCAAAGATATAGTTTTCACCGTCGAGAACGATGATGGCCCAGGTGTGGGGGCCGCCTGCATAGTATCCCTGGACAGTGTAGCACTCAAGACCGATGGCGCGCATCATTACCATGAATGCGGCTGAAAACTCGGTGCAGGTGCCGTGTCCCGTTGTGAGTATACCCTTTGCGCGGCCTACGTTTCTGTTGTCGTAGTCGCTGACATATGAGAGCTCAGAGGGTATGAAAGAGCCATAGTAGGAGAACTTGGTCTCCATATACTTGTAGACTTCAAGTACTTTCTCATAGTTTGACATTGACTCATTTATGAGTTCGCCAAGTATGTCGGATACCTGTTCGTCCAGTTCCTTGTCATTTGTAACCATAGGGTTCAGCTCTGCCGCATTGAGGAGAGCTTCCTCCCTGATGCCGTATTTAACTACATCGTTAGGGTTAGTAATTTTCTCTACAACTGCTTCTTTTTCAAGCGAAGCTGCGCGTGTGACTGTCTCTGTCGCAACTTCTGTGCTGCTGCTTCTCGCCTGTATGGCGACAACGGAAAATGCCGTAACTACGAGCATTATCGAAGCAATCAGTCTTGATTTGAGTTTGTAAATAGTAACACTTCCTAATTTGTAATTTGTTGTAACCGTTTTGTAACTTTTCGGCCAACGGGGAGTATATTAACAGAAAAAGTTACAAATTGCAACCTTTTTTTCGAAAAATTGAGAAAAATCCATTGTTTCAATTAGGTATTTATATGCTATACTTTTACTTGTATATAGTATTGATTTCCAAGGAGGCGACGTTTTTTTGACGCGTCTTTTACGTTTTAAAGGGCTTATTCTCGCGCTTCTGATGACGCTTTGTCTTTCTGCATGCAGCGGCGGAGGCGGAGAGCCCGAAACCACTACAAAGAAGCCTGCGGGTCAGAAAGAGAAGCCCATGGAGGCCATCTCACTGGTCTGTGATCAGATTGAGGATGACTCCGACACGCTTGACGCCTATACCCAGCACATCTTCCTCGGCTCGCGCGAACTCGAGTACGAGTATGCTGCCCTTTCGGATGCTCTTTCAAAACTCAATGCCGCGAACGACGAGCAGTCCGATATGGAAATTGAGAAACTTCAGAAGGATTCCGCTGACTACAAGGCAAAATACGGCATAGAATTCTTCCCCGGCGAAGTCTACTCCCGCAGACAGTTCATACCGCGCCGTGCAGACACGACTGTCGTCAGTCTCCTGATGCTCTGTGAGTACTATGACGGCACATCTGACTTGCGCTCGGAATATCTGTCCCTCAACTACGACACGAAGACGGGAAAGCAGCTTAATCTCAGCGATGTATTCCCCACGTTTGAGAAAGTTCTTCCGGCAATCTCCGAATCACTTAAGAAAAACTACCCCAAGGCCGACTTCCTCGAAGAGAATCTGGCCAAGGCGGTAAGGGCCCTCTATGAGGCGGATGCCATAGAGTTCACCATTGACTATGAGGGTATAACATTCTACTTCAACTCCGGTGTCCTGGCTGACGAATCCGACGGCGTGCTCACTGCATCGTTTAAGTACAACAGTTTCAGGGACAATATCAACAAGAAGTTTATCGAGGTTCCGAAGGTTTACAGCTACTGCTTCACCGACGTTGTGCCGAACTACAGGTCCGTTGCCGTCGATGTCGATTCGGACAATCTCCTCGGCGGCTACAAGTCGATGGAACTTGAGTTTGACGAGACTGAGACCAAACTGCCCGACTTTGCCTGTCAGGCATATCGAGCATACATTGTTCACATGGACAAGGGCGACGAATACATCTACGTTGACACGAAGACTGAGACGGGCTACGGCGACCTCTACGTCTACAGTCTCGGCGCAAAGAATCTCTATGAACTCAAGCATATAAAGAATTCCTCAATTTTCGCGACGGGTCTCGGCGACAGCGCTCCGTGCTATACGGACCTCTTTACGAACCCGAAGAAGTTCCGCCTCGGCACACGCTGCGACATGCTTGCCACGAGCGTTGCGAAGAACGATTACAAGGTCGGCTCTGACGGCCTCCCGGTTCTCCGCAACCCGGAATCCTGGTACACCATAGACAGCATGCACCAGTATACGCTGCGCTCGGATATCCGTGACAACGACGGTGTTCTCATAAAATCCGGCTCATCGTTTATCTTCGTATATACTGATCTCTCCGACACGGTCGTATTTGTGACTGAGGAGGGTCTTGAACATACCTTCAACCTCTCGAAGATCAATGTCAATCGTACGGTTGACGGTATAGAATACACAGAATAGGAGGGAAAGCCCGTGAAAAAATATAACTGCCCGAACTGTTCGGCTGAGCTTTACTGGGACGCGAAAGCGAATGCGCTCAAGTGCGAGTACTGCGACAAGGAGTACCAGCCCGCAGAGCTTGACGCCCTGTTGGCGAAGTCCGACGAAATAAAGGGCAAGAAGAAGGAGAAACCCGCTGAGGACCGCTCGGAGAAGGTGACTCGTGAGACGACCGATCAGGACAAGGCTTCGGATGATTCGACGAAGACCGGTTATGATGACCTTGTCGTCTATCAGTGTGAAAACTGCGGAGCGGAAGTCATCACTTCCAAGTCCACGGTTGCCACGACATGTGCTTTCTGCGGACGCGCAATCTCACTTTCAAATAAGATGGTCGGTGATTTCAGACCTGACGAGGTAATTCCTTTTGCAGTGGACGAGAAAAAGGCAAAGGATATCTACAAGACCTATGCAAAGAAGGGCGGACTTACACCGAATGCCTTCACAAAGACAGGCGTAATAAAGAAGTGCAAAGGTATTTACGTTCCTTTCTGGCTTCACTCATATGACGAGACTGCGGATGTCGTTCTGGCATGCGAGAATGTCACGAGCCACAAGAGCGGCGACGACAAAATCGTCGAGCATGAGATGTACACGGTCAACATGGAAGTGGGCTCAAGATTCTCCAGTATTCCCACTGACGGTCTTAAGAATCTGAGCGATGAGCTCATGGCTCAGATTGAACCTTTTGACTATTCGAAACTCGTCGCTTTCAATCCCGCTTATATGGCAGGTTTCTATGCGGAGGAATACGATGAAAACGCCGAGCAGAAGATAGGCGAGGCGCAGGCGCGCTCCAAGGAGGCAGTGTCCGCCCAGGCCATTGACCAGGCGGGACCGTACATGCAGAAGAGCGTGTCCTCCTACCATCCCACATACAGCAATGTCGTATCAAAATACGCAATGCTTCCCATCTGGATGTTCAACGTCGATTATAAGGGTAAACTCTGGCAGTTTGCCGTAAACGGCGAGACCGGAAAGATAGCGGGCAAACTCCCGATAAGCAAGCTCAAGGTTGCTGCCGCGGCTGGCGGCGGTTTTCTCGGAACGCAGCTGATAGCAATGGTTATCAGACTGCTGACGATGTAAGGGGGTGCTGACATGAAGAAGAGACTTTTATCATTCATTGCGGCACTCGCACTTGTATTTGTACTTGCTTTACCTGCATTTGCAGAGGGCTATACATCGCCCGTAACGGGTTATGATTACAGCTATTTTGCCATTGACTATGACGCGATGCTGGACTCCGCCCATAAATATGCCAATGTCTATGATTTCGCGGATCTCCTCACAGACGAGGGAGAGAGAGACCTTCAGGCGCGTGCCGACCAGCGCAGAGCCGAAGGCTACTCCGTTTACTTTGTGACCTATGACGACGCATACGGCAGGTCAATCATGACCTTCACCGATGACCTCTACGACTACTACATCACAAAGCTCGACTTTGACAAGCAGGTTGACGGTGTCATGTACGCGATTGACATGGACAACCGCGAGGTCTACATCAACACGGGCGGAGCTCTTTCCGATTCCATTTCAACCGATAAGGCATACTCGCTTCTTGATAAGACCTATCAGTACGCGTCTGACAAGGATTACTACACCTGTCTTCTGAAGACGGATGAGGTTACCATGAAGTACCTCAATCCGACACTTCTGGACAAGATAATTCCCACACCTCTGTCCGGCATCATATCCGCAATTGTATCCGCTGTCACCGGTCTCGGTATGTTCGCGAGACACAACAGGAACAACAAGATAATCGCCGGCTCCAACTACCTGGGTGCGTTCAATGTAGTGAACAACAATGCGGTATTCGCGGGCAACAGACGTGAAGTAATCCACGACTTCTACAAGCAGAGTTCCTCAGGCGGAGGCGGCGGAAGCCACTCTTCCGGCGGAGGCGGCTCGCACGGCGGAGGAGGCCACGGATTTTAATGGCTGTTTACGATGCTCTCAAGAATAAACTCATCCGCGTGCTGCGCCGTGAGGTGGCCGACGTTGTCGTCGGTGCGACGGGCCTGACGCCGGCTGAGGCGGTCGAGGTGGCGAAGGTCGCCACCACGCTTGCAAAGGGCGCGCAGACCCCGTCACCGAAATCCATCTCCGGAGCCACCGACATCTTCTTAAAGAAGATAATGGCGGACTTCCCGAATTTCAGCAACAGCGATGCCGAAAAGGCGCTCTCCGAGTGTATTCACGAATACATCGACATAAAGTATGAGGGCAAGACACAGTTTGAAATGCCGAATGTGGCAAGGGGTGTCGAGACCACGATTGAGCGCTCGCGGGAAGACTGTAAAATCGGCAATATCGTCATACACAGATTCGCAATTGCCGACTATGAAAAATCCGAGGAATATGCTACAATTAGTTATCAGGCGGCCTGCGGTTTCGATGTCATAACGGGTATACCGGAAAACGACAGGCATCTCGAGAAGAGGTACAAGCTTGACTACTCTTTAAGATTCGTACAGGACGGCGAATCAGCCGTTTCGTATATCTGTCCGAACTGCAACGCCACGCTCGGCGCAAAGGTCAGGGATGACTGCCCGTACTGCGGGGCACATGTGGTCTGGGACACAATTTACTCTTGGTATATAGCTTCTATAGCAGAAGATTGAAAGGAGAACAAACATTATGGGACTTAAAAAAGTTGCTGAAGCAGCTGCTGCTGCAACAGGTCTTACCGGTGCCATCCAGAGCGTAGTTCAGTCTGCGGCATGGAAAGAGTACTTCCAGTCAGGCGATATGTCAGACGGCATACTCATGAAACGCGGTGAGAAAATCATGGCCGACGGTACAAAGAATACCAAGGCTGACGCAAACCTCATTTCAGCAGGTTCGGGCATCGACATTCAGGAAGGACAGGCAATGATCCTTGTCGAGAACGGCAAGATTGTTGAGTTCTGCGCTGAGCCCGGACGCTACACATTTGACGAGTCCACGGCTCCGTCATTCATCCCGTCAGGTGACGGTTCATTCAAGGAAAACCTTGTGGAGAACATCAAGAAGCTCGGCAAGGAAGTTGCTGATCAGTGGATGGCCGGCGGCCAGCGCTTCAGCTCACAGAGAGTATTCTTCATCAACATGTGCGAACTCATCGCCGCTCCCGTGAAATGGGGCTGCGGAGACATCGGTTTCCATCACACCGGCGCCATGGGCGAGCAGCTCGATATCACAATCAAGGGCAACGGACAGCTCACACTCAAGGTTTCCGATCCGCTTCTCTTCTTCCAGAACATCGGCGCTCAGTATGTCGGTGTTGAGGGTGATGTAGTTGTTTCCATCAATGATGAAGGCATTCTTTCAAACCTCAAGTCAGGCATTCTTGACAAGATAGGTGAGGCTGTTTCCACACTCGGTACACAGCAGGCTGTTGCCTACACGGCAATCGGTTCTCACTCAAGCGAAATCAAGGATCTCATCAACGTCAACCTCTCATCTGAGTGGGCCGGCGAACGCGGCTTTGAAGTCTGCACATTCACCGTAAACGGTGCATTTATGCCGACAGACGAAGACAAGGCTACACTCAAGGAGATGCAGAGATCCTTCAATATGGGTGCAAACGTCAACGCGGCCAACTACGATGTCCAGAAGACAATGGCCGAAGGCGTCAAGGCAGCCGGTGAAAACGGAGGCGATGGCGGTTCTATGATGGGTATGGGTCTCGGTATCGGTGCCATAGGCAACACAGGCCTCGGCCAGATCGTCAACCAGAATCCTGCTCCCGCAGCAGCTCCCGCTGCAGCACCTGCAGCAGGCTGGACATGCGAATGCGGCACAGCCAACAACGGCAACTTCTGCACAAACTGCGGTAAGGCAAAGCCCGAAGCTCCTGCAGGCGCTTTCTGCCCTGAGTGCGGTACAAAGCTCCCCGAAGGCGCTAAGTTCTGCACAAACTGCGGCAAACAGCTGTAATTTATAAAAGATTAAGGCTCCTCTTGTGAGGAGCCTTTTTTTATGTTAAAATATTTTAGTATCATTTAATAGGGGGTTTTCCCATGCTTCTTGTTATTGATGCGGGTAACACAAATGTCACAATAGGTGTGTACAGAGAGGAAGAACTCCTTTTCGTGTCCCGACTGGCGACTGACCCGACCATGACTGAGGATCAGTTTGCAATAGCTCTGAGCAATCTTTTTAAATTAAACGGCATAGAGGGCGCAACCTTCAAAGGCGCTGTAATAAGCTCTGTAGTCCCCGAACTGACGAGGGCCATAAAGCGCGGAGCGCGTAAGGTCACCGAGTCGGAACCGATAGTTCTGGGCCCCGGTGTAAAGACCGGCCTCGACATCCGTATCGACAATCCGACGGAGCTCGGTGCAGATCTCGCGGCCACGGCTGTGGGCGCGCTCGGTAAGTATGAACTTCCGTGCATAATACTTGACCTCGGCACCGCGACGAAGGTCACGGTTTTAGGCGAGGACGGTGCCTTCCTCGGCTGCGCAATAGCTCCCGGCATGCTGATTTCCTTAAACGCCCTTGCGAAAGGTGCTTCGCAGCTTTCGAGCATCGCTCTCAAATCGCCGCGGGCGACAATCGGAACGAACACCGTTGAGTCCATGCGCGCAGGCCTTGTTCACGGCACCGCCGAAATGCTCGACGGACTTATAGACCGTATGAACAGAGAGCTTACGACGGAAGCAAAGACAATAGTCGCCACAGGCGGCCTCTGCACTGTTGTCGCAAAACACTGCAGACATGAAATGGTAATTGATCAGAACCTCCTTCTTGAGGGTCTGAGAAAAGTATATGAAAAGAACAATTAAAATTGGAGATGAGACTGAAATGGCAGTAACAAAGACCGAATTCACCTACACATCATCAGTCGGTGACCTTGAAATCCACGCAGTGAAGTGGATTCCGGAGAACGCAAAAGCTATCTTCAACATAACTCACGGTATGGCTGAATATATCGATCGTTATGAAGGCTTTGCAGAGTTCCTTGCGGAGAACGGCTATGCCGTATACGGCCACGATCATATCGGCCACGGCAAATCAATTTCCGACAAGTATAAACCCGGATATTTCGGCGATAAGAATGCCGAAGGCACAGTGTTTGTAGATGATAACAAACTCATTGTCGACATAGCTAAAGAGGAGAACCCGGGTCTTCCCGTATTCTTCTTCGGTCACTCAATGGGATCTTTTGTAGCAAGAAAGTACATCGCTCTCTACGGTGAGGAGCTTAAGGGCGCTGTTGTCTGCGGTACAGGCGGACCCAACCCCGCAGCAGGCATCGCAATCTTCCTTGCAAGCGTTCTCGGTAAAGTCAAGGGCGCTGAGTCTGACGGCACATTTATCAACAATGTCGCTTTCGGCTCCTACAATAACAAGACTGACAAGAGAACACCTTTTGACTGGCTCACAAAGGACGAAGCAATCGTTGATAAGTATATTGCAGATCCGCTCTGCGGCTTTGTTTTCTCAAACAACGGTTTTAAAGACATGCTCGGCATGCTCAAGTTTATCAATTCCGCTGATTGCTACAGCATGACCTCCAAGTCTCTTCCCATCTACCTTGTTGCAGGTGCTGACGACCCCGTCGGAGAGTACGGCAAGGGTGTTGAAAAGGTTTATGAGGCCTACAAGGCCAACGGCAACCCGGTAGAGTGCAAACTCTATGAGGGTGACAGACATGAAATATTAAACGAGTTTGACAAGGAGACCGTTATGAACGATATCCTTGCATGGCTTGATAAAAATGTCTAAACAGGAAAAAGATATTCTTCTTAAGACAAAACCCATGGGTTTTGATAAGAAGAAAACAATGGACTATATTGAAAAAATCCAGCTTGAGAACGAGGGCTTAAAGCGCCAGGTCCAGGACCTGAGCGCCAAGCAGAGCGCGCTTTTAAAAGAAAACGCCATGCTTCGCGCGCGACTTGATGTCGGCTCAGGTTCGGCTGTCGCTGCTCCGCTCCCGGCTCAGGATTTTGAACCCGACCCCGAACCCGATCTTCTCGATGGTTACGGTGAACAGGTCAGCAAACGCATAGTGAGCGAGAATCTTGCGGACCTCGACGCTGACCCTATGTTCGAAATGCCTTATGAGACTGTCGGTAATTCGTCACACAATATCGAAAAGCGTGACGGCAAGACCATAGTCACTTCGAAGAAGAATGTCGAGAGACGTGACGGTAAGACCTATATCAGCTCCAAGAAATAATTGAAAAGGAAAAGCCTCAGGACAGCATCCTGAGGCTTTTTTGTTATATTATCACCCGCCGAGCCGGGGTCCCGGAAATATTAACCTGCGTATAGGCAGGTGGGTGCCCACTGTCCACTACCGTGCTCCCAACGTCCCGCAAAGAAACGGGGAGGTCTGCACTCCATTTCCAAGTTAAGCTCCCTTTCAGTGTGTGTTGGGTTAGTATTCGGGAGAATCGAACCCGGCAGGCTTTTTCGTTTATTCTTCGTCCTCTCCGACAAGGAAAGGATATTTCTTCTTTATGCGCTCGAACATGATATCGCCGATTTCGAAGAGTTCCTCCTCATTCTCAATCTGCTGAAGATAGGTTTCGCCGTCTTCTTCTATAACTTCAAGAACAAAGAGTTCGTCATCTCCGTCGAGAATCTCCTCGTCATCACCGTATACGGGGAGGAGGGCGACATAGTGTTTTCCGCCGTCAGACTCTATGCGGTCGAGTTCCTCAAACATGTGCTCGACACCGTCATCGTCAGTCACCGTAATGATATCGGGATTGTATTCCTGTTCTGTCATAAATTCACTCCCCATCGTGTTTAAACTACTTTTATTTTACTGATATACAGGCGAAATGTCAAATTCCCGCAGTCGTTTTAAGAGTGGTAAAAAAAGGCGATTTATGGTAAAATATCCGTATTATGAATGAACAGTTGAGTTTTGATGCTGCCATGGGTGCTAAAGAGGAAGCAAGGGAAAGAATCGAGTACCTGCGAAAGACTCTCGCGTACCACAGCAACCGCTATTACAACGAGGATGACCCCGAAATAGAGGACTTCGAATATGACGCTCTCCAAAACGAGCTCAAAGCTCTTGAGGCGCAGTATCCGGAGTTTGTGACTGCAGACTCCCCCACACAGAAGGTGGGAGGGTCCGCCGCGACGAGCCTTTTTACGCCCGTCGCTCACACCGTGCGTATGGAGAGCCTTCAGGATGCCTTCTCATTCGGCGAACTTGAGGACTTCGGTGAGCGCACGCGCGAGGCTGTAGCCTTTGGCGGCTATGTCGTCGAGCCGAAGATAGACGGCCTGTCCGTCTCGCTCGAGTACAGAAACGGCGCCTTCGTCCGCGGCTCCACCCGCGGCGACGGTGATGTCGGCGAGGACATAACCGAAAACCTGAAGACAATAAAGTCGATTCCGATGAAACTCACCGAGCCGGTGCCTTTCATAGAGGTCCGCGGCGAGGTTTACATGCCCCGTGAGGTATTCCTGAAACTTGTTGAAAAGCAGGAACTCAACGAGGAGAAGGTCTTCAAGAATCCGCGCAATGCCGCAGCCGGCTCCCTTCGCCAGAAGGACCCGAAGATTACGGCCGAGCGTAACCTGGATATCTTTGTGTTCAATGTTCAGCAGATAGACGGGGACTATGACGCGACTGAGCATAAGGAGTCGCTTGACTACCTGAAAAAACTGGGCTTCAAGACCGTTCCTTTCTATACTCCCTGCAGGGATATGACAGAGGCGGAGGCGGAGATCACCCGCATAGGCGAGAACCGTTATACCCTGCCTTTTGACATAGACGGAGCCGTTGTAAAGGTAAACAACTTTACACTGCGCGAGGAACTGGGAAGTACATCAAAATTCCCCAAGTGGGCCATAGCCTACAAGTATCCTCCGGAAGAGAAGCAGACCAAGATCCTCGATATAGAGGTTCAGGTGGGCAGGACGGGCGTTTTAACACCTGTCGCAGACTTTGAACCCGTACTCGTGGCGGGTTCGGTTATCGCCCGCGCCACTCTTCATAACCAGGATTTTATAACCGAGAAGGGCATACGCATAGGCGACACTGTTATCATCCGCAAAGCGGGAGATATCATTCCCGAGGTCGTTTCGGTCGTGGAACACGCCGAAAACACCGAACCCTATTTCCTGCCTTCCCGCTGCCCGTCCTGCGGCGCAGAGGTTTACCGTGAGGAGGGTGAGGCGGCAGTTCGCTGCACGAATCCCGAGTGCCCCGCCCAGCTTGTTAGGGTGCTTATTCACTTCTGCTCAAAGCCGGCAATGGATATTGAGGGTCTCGGCGACAGCCTTGTTGAACTCCTCGTAAACGAGAAACTGATAAACAATCCCGCTGACATCTACGGCCTTGCTGCCGCTGACATAGCGGGTCTTGACCGCATGGGCGACAAGTCCGCCCAAAATCTCATCGATGCAATAGAGAAGTCCAAGGAGAACGACCTTTCAAAGCTTGTCTCCGCTTTCGGCATACGCCATGTCGGCGAGAAGGCGGCCAAACTCCTGTCCGAGCACTTCGGCAATATGGACGCGCTCATGAGCGCGTCAGTCGGTGACGTGCTCGAAATTGAGGGATTCGGCCGCGTCATGGCCGAAAGCGTGGTCGAATTCTTTACGAAACCCGAGACAATTGACCTCATTAACAGGCTTAAAGGCTACGGCCTCAATATGAATTCGAATAAGGAAAAAATCGATGACCGCTTTGCCGGCAAGACCTTTGTCCTGACCGGTACGCTGCCGACCTACTCCCGCGCAGAGGCCTCCGCCATCATAGAACAATACGGCGGAAAGGTCTCGGGTTCGGTCTCAAAGAAGACCGACTATGTCCTTGCGGGCGAGGAGGCCGGCTCCAAGCTCACCAAGGCACAGGACCTCGGTGTAACAATAATAGACGAAGAGGAATTTCTGAGGATGACAGAGTAAAGGAGGAGAACCATGGGAAAGACACAGGTAATCGTTCACAAACTGAACGCGCCGCACCAGACGGAGAGCATGACGAAGTACCTGCCGCTGTCTGATGAACAGGTGGCTGAAATCAAAACTGCCGTCAAAGAGATCTTTGACGCAAACGGCGGAGCTGCCATGCTCAAGAAGAGCAGGGATGTCTACATCAAACCGAACGGTATTGACGGAAAAGCCTACTGCTACACGAGACCCGAGCTCATTGAGGCGGTAATCGAGTACTGGAAGGCAAACGGCGCCCGTGACATCTATCTTTTTGAAGATTCAACCCAGAGCAACTATACGCGCATAGTTTATGAGGTAACCGGTTACGCTAAAGTGTGTAAGCGAACCGGCGCAAAACCCGTTTTTCTCGACGAGGGAAGGATGAAGACTCTTGAGTTCAAGGGCCGCAGCGACTATATGAACAACAAGTTCGCGATGCCGGAGTTTGTCATTAAAAACCTCATCGAGGGCAGGGGTGACAATCTCTACATAAGCCTGCCGAAGCTGAAGACACACTCCATGGCGGGTGTGACACTCGGAGTCAAGAACCAGTGGGCGTTTCCGAAACAGTTTGACCGCAGACCCGATCACAACTACAACCTGCCGTATAAACTTATTGACGTCCTTTCATACGTGAGACCTGATTTTACAATAATCGAGGGCGTGGAAGGCACTATCTACGGCCACTATCCCGTAACATCACTGGCAGACAAATGTGTCCTGCCTCTCGGCGTGCTTGTCGCGGGCAAAAATGTTGTTGCAACGGACATGGTGGGAGCCGCAATATTCGGCCTCGGTCTTGAGGATGTTCCTCATCTTAAACTTGCTGTTGAGAAGGGCTATTCCGAAGGTGTGACGTCTCTTGACGACATTGATATTATCGGTGACATGTCACCTTATACGACCAAGTATCCGACGGATCTCTATGACGCCTTCCCGGACGATGTAAAAATCATCGAAGGAAAGACCATGACATGCAAGGAGGGCTGCAAGAATAACCCGCTGACCCTGCTTCAGGTAATGTACAATGACTTCGGAGGAAAAGGCGGCTGGACAATGGTTATCGGCAAGGGCCATGACACTGCCGAGATAGATGCCATAGAGGGAAAGGTTCTCGTAGTCGGCCACTGTGCCATTGAAGAGGTCGGTGACAGGCTCGTGGAGCGGCTCGGAAAGAAGAATGTCTTCTTCAGCGGGGAGTGTAATGACCTCGCCGCATCCGCAGCGGCCATGTTCTACCTCATGAAGGTTAATCCGCTGGTCTTTGTACCCGTTCCGACATTTACTTCGCTTCGCTGTCTTGCGCTCGCGAAACTTCACGGAACAACGGCAAACGTGCCGTCAATTCTTTCAAACAGAATAAAGACCGTTTAAGACAAAAATAAAAACCGCTCATCGGGAAACCGATGAGCGGTTGTTTTTATGTTCAGATGTCGATTTTCATCTGTGCGCCGGCCTTGCCTTCGCGCTGGGCGTTGTGCTTCTCGAGGAGGTTGTGGATTTTCTCCTGGGGATTTAAAAGACCGGAGATGGAGATGTCGTGGTTGATGGTGTCAAGGATGAGAGCGATATACTTGGACATCTCGACTTCGGTGTACCACTCACGCTCTTTGAGCTCGGGGGTCCTGTAGACGAGGTTTGTTGTCAGGACCTTCTCTATGTTGCCGCGTCTGTGGGCTTCGTCGAAGATGTCGAGGCCGTTGCAGAAAAGGCCGAAGCAGGTGCAGACATAGATACGGTTTGCGCCGAGGCCTTTAAGCTTTTCTGCAACCTCAAGCATCGACTCGCCCGAGGAGATCATGTCGTCGACGACGATTATGTCCTTGCCCGCGACGTTCGTGCCCAGAAATTCGTGGGCAAGAATCGGGTTGCGTCCGTCGACGATTCTGGTGTAGTCGCGGCGCTTGTAGAACATGCCGAGTTCAACACCGAGTACTGTCGCATAGTGGATGGCACGGCCCATACCGCCTTCATCCGGGGATACGACCATCATGTTCTCGGGATCGAAGTTTATGTCGGGTGAGCTCTTTATGAGAGCCTTTATCATCTGGTAAATGGGGGAGATGTTTTCAAAACCGTTTATGGGGATGGCGTTCTGCACTCTCGGGTCATGCGCGTCGAAGGTGATGATACTGTCGACACCCATGGAGACGAGCTCCTGAAGCGCCATGGCGCAGTCGAGGGACTCGCGGGAGGCACGCTTGTGCTGTCTGCCCTCATAGAGCATGGGCATTACAACGGTTATGCGGTGAGCCTTGCCGCCGATCGCGTTTATTACGCGCTTTAAGTTCGCAAAGTGGTCGTCCGGGCTCATGGGGACGTCCATGCCGTACATCTTATAGGTGACGCCGTAGTTGAAGACGTCAACGAGAATGAAGATGTCATAGCCGCGTACTGTGTGGTTGATTACGGCCTTGCTCTCGCCTGAACCGAAGCGGGGACATGCATAGTCGATGAGGTATGAGTCCTCGGCATAGCCCTCAATGTTGAGCGGCGAGTTTTTCATCGTGAGGTTTTCAGAACGCCATTTTACGATGTAGCTGTCAATCTTCTTTGCGAGCTCTTCACATCCCGGAAGAGCGATAATTCCGAGTTTTCCGTAAGGAATCTTGGTAAATTCCGAGCTTTCGGGAAGGTCGAAAGCGGAAACATCGTTTATCATAAGTAATCTTACCCCCGTCTATATTTTAACAAACAATATATACACAAAGATTTTAACATAACTTACAGATAGTGACAACGGAAAAAAGCAACAAAAAAATCGGGTTTGAGGGCGAAAAAATATGCAATTCAAAATACGTCAAAAAGATAACAAGGAATTGGCCTTTTTTTGCCCTTCACTTTGTTGAATTAGCCAAAATTTGTTGCTATAATAACTGAGTTAATACATGTGCGTATTATAAATACGCGCGCGAAACTTATTAAAAGAAAGGGTGATATGGAGGAATGGCTTCAGAAATGATTAACAGGGTCCTTGACGCAGAGAAAGCCGCTGCTGATAAGGAAACGGCCGCGCGCGCCAAGGCTGCTGACATAGTCAAAGCTGCGGAAGCGGAGGCAAAGGCTGCTGCTGAAGCCGGAAAGGTTGCTGCAGCAAAGGAGAAAGAGCAGATTATTGCGCAGGCACAGAAGAAGGCAGATGAAATCTATGCCGACGCGCATGCTCAGGCTGTTCAGAAGAACGAAGCTCTCATCAAAAAGAGCGAGGAAAAGATGGACGAGTCCATCGCAGCCGTAATCAAGCACATTATCCCATAAACGTATTGGGAGACATTTTTTAAGTAAGGAGGTGTATCTTGAATGGCGATATTGAACATGAAGCGCATTGAGCTCCTTGCCATGCTCAGCGACAGTAAGGCCATACTGGACCTTATTCAGCAGAGCGGCTGTGTTGAAGTTCTCGACTACTCTGAAAATGAGAACAACTTCTACAAGTTGTCCATGGCAACTTCGGTAAGTCAGTTTGACAAGTTCAGAGCGGTTGCAACACAGGCTTTGGATGTCCTGAACAGTTATGTTCCGAAAGAGGGAGGTCTCCTCGATTCTTTCGCTCCGCGTCAGGAGATGACGGTTACGGACTTCTACAAGAAAGCGCAGGATGCGGACGCAATACTCAGCAAATGCTACGGTATAAATGCGCTTTATAAAGAGATACAGGACGCGAAGGCAGACATTATCCGTTCGCAGACGGCTATCGATCAGGTCATGCCTTGGGCGAATCTCGACATTCCTTCTTCCTATAAGGGAACGCAGTTCACTTCTGTGTTCGTCGGAAGCATCGGCGAGCCTATAACGGGCGAGGAAATCACAGCAAAGCTTGCTGAAGCCGTGCCTGATATAGACTTTAACGTCGAGACGGTTCTTGAAGACAAGAACCAGACGTGTCTTGTAGCTATCTGCCATAAAGATAACGCTAAGGACTTCGAACAGGCTTTACGCGGCATAGGCTTCGTAACGCCGTCCGATCCCACCAAGCACGAACCTCAGGTTCGTATCAAACGCTTGGGAGCCCAGATTGAAAAGTGCAACGAAAAGATCGCCGAGAACGAGGAGAAGATCAAAACTTACGCCGAGTTCCGCGGTGACATGGAATTCCTTGTCGACTACTTCACACTGAGGTCCGACAAGTACAAGGCACTCGACAACATCTCGATGAGCGACAACGTTTTCGTACTCACCGGTTACATACCGGAGATTTACGTTGAAGGCCTCACCAAGAAACTTGAGAGCCTCTTTGACGTTGCCATCTCAATCACCGATCCCGACCCGGAGACCGAGGACATTCCGATTCTCCTCGACAACGGCAAGATCGGCCAGACAATGGAATCCATTACGGAGATGTATGCATTACCCACGCACCACGACATCGACCCGAACAAGGCAATGGCGGTTTTCTACTACCTGCTCTTCGGTCTCATGCTCGGTGACGCAGGCTACGGCCTCATTATGGTACTTGCGTGTCTCTTCGTAAAATTCAAATTCAGACTCGAGCCCAAGAAAGCGGCTACCGTAAACTACGGCCTGCTCTGCGGTCTCGGAACAACGTTCTGGGGTATCGTACTCAACGGTTGGTTCGGTGACCTTCCCGCGTACCTCGCGAACGGTCTTAAGGCCGGCGGTACAAACCCCATGTCAAAGAGAAGCTTCTTTGAAGCGATGGAGACAAGTGACGCGACTGTCGTTTTCCTCATGTTCTGTCTGATAATCGGTGTAATTCACCTTGTATACGGTCTTTGCATCAACATCTACAACATGTGGAAACACGGCAACAAGTTTGAGGCAATAGCCGAGAACGTTCCGATGATTCTCATCTTCCTCGGCTTCCTTCCTCTCATTGACAGCCAGATTTCCGGTGTGGCACTTCGTCACTATGCCGTAGATCCCGCAGTCAAGCACAAGACCGTACAGGCGGTCTGCAGAGGATTTGTCGCATTCTTCGACAAATGCGGACAGCCGCTCATTTACGTTCTTGCGGCCGGAGCCGCTTTAACGGTTCTCGCTCCCGCACTCATCGCGATAAAGAACAGACAGAAATTCGGCAAGGTTGCAGGCGGCATCGGCGCAGGCCTTTACGCACTGTACAACGCGGCCTCGGGCGCACTCGGAGACATACTCTCGTATGCGCGTCTTCTGGCCCTCGGCCTTTGCACGGGCATCATTGCATCGGTTATCAACCAGCTTGCTTCAATGCCGGGCAATCCGATTCTCTTTGTCGTAATCTTCTTGTTCGGCCATGTTATAAACATAGCCATCAACCTGATCGGTACGTACGTACATACAAACCGACTTCAGTATGTTGAACTTTTTGCAAAATTCTACGAAGGTGGCGGAACACCGTTCACACCTTTGCAGGTTAAATCAAACTCATTCAAATTTAAGGAGGAAATTTAATTATGTTCCAGATAGTACAGGCATTCGGCGGAGACGCTTTAGCAATCTTAGGTGCTGCTCTTGCAGCTATTATCGCAGGTATGGGTTCAGCCAAGGGTGTTGGCACTGTTGGTGAAGCAGCTGCCGGCGTTGTTTCTGAAGATCCCGGTAAGTTCGGTAAGGTTCTTATTCTCCAGATCCTTCCCGGTACACAGGGCCTCTATGGTCTTCTTGCAGCCATCATGGTTATGGGTAAAGTAGGCGGCCTCGATCTCGCATCAGGCGCAATGCTCCTCTTTGCTTCTCTCCCGATCGCAATCGTAGGTTACTTCTCAGGTAAGAACCAGGGCCGTGTTGCAGCAGCAGGCTGCTCACTCGTTGCCAAGAAGCCCGAGCAGAGTGGTAAGGGTATCATCTTCGCCGCTATGGTTGAGACATACGCTATCCTTGCTCTCCTTATCTCCATCCTTCTCATCGGTAAGGTCGGCTAATTATAATCAGTTGACTTTTAACAATCGTTGATTAGGAGGTTTATTAATGGCAGGGTTAGATAAAATCATTGAAAGAATTGCACAAGACTCTGCTGCAAAATGTGACGGTATCATCTTCGACGCTCAGTCAGAAGCCGCGAGGATAAAGGATGCCGCTGCACAGATGGCCGATAATGACAAGGCGGCGACCATAGAAGCTGCCAACAAGGAAGCTAAAGCCCTTGTTGACATGGCTGAGTCGGGAGCCGAGCTCGAAGGCAAGAAACTTCTTCTCGCCACAAGAGTTGAAATCATTGAGAAGGCCATTGACGTAGCCTCCAAAAAATTGGGTTCAATGCCCGATGATGAGTATTTTGCAGCACTCTATGCTCTCGTAAAGAAATATGCGCAGAGCGGAGAGGGTACAATGCTTCTTTCAGAGAGAGACCTGGGACGTCTTCCCAAGGACTTTGAAAAGAAAATCAACGCCGACCTCGGAGCGGGCGACAAGATTGTCGTCTCCAAGGATCCGGCGAATATCTCTGACGGCTTTATTCTCGTTTACGGAGATATTGAAATCAACTGCAGCTTTGAGGCCCTCATTGAAGATTCAAGAGACGCCATCAAAGATGAACTTAACAGCATATTTTTTGCCTAAATCACATTATTGCAAAAGGAGGACGCGAGTATGAATCGCGAATATGATTACACTTATGCAGTAGCGCGTGTGAGGGCAAATGAGCTGTCACTTTTAAGTGCGGCCGACATAGAGCAGCTTATTGTTGCCGGTGATTACAAGACCACCATGCACAAGCTCTCTGACTCCGGCTGGGGCGAGATAAAGGACATCTACGACTATGCGGGTTATCTTGAGAATTACTTCGCAAAGACGTGGGATTTCCTCGTAGAGATCATGGGCGATATCCATGAACTCGATCTGCTTCTCATCAAGAATGACATGCAGAACCTCAAAGCGGCACTTAAGAGTATTGTATCTCAGCATGACGCGAAAGATTTATACGTCCAGTCCACTGTGTATGACACACAGGAAATCGTAAAGGCAGTCGAAGAGCGTTCATTCAAAGATCTGCCGGACTTCATGCAGAAGCCCGCAGAGGAGGCATATGAAGTGCTTACCGCGACCTCAAACGGTCAGCTTGCGGACGCTATCATCGACAAGGCCACACTTGAGAGAATCAAGTATCTCGGCGTGAAGTCCGGCAGCCCGGTTCTCGCGGAACTCGCAGAGCGTATGTGCGCAACAGCGAACATAAAGACCGCTCTCCGCTGCGCGAACACCGGCAAGTCAAAGGACTTTGTTGAGCGTTCTCTCTGTGAATGTGACACCATTGCAAAACACAAGCTCGTAGAGACCTCTCTCGAGGGCGTGGACGCGGTTTTGAATTATCTTGGCGATACTTCCTATGCCGTAGCAGGCGAGAAGTTCAAAGAGAGCACATCCGTGTTTGAAAAGTGGTGCGATGACATTCTCATGGAATGCGTAAACGAGGCTCGTTACACGGCTTTCGGCATTGACCCGATAGTTGCCTACTATGTAGCCCGTGACGCAGAGATCAAAACAGTTCGTATAATTCTTTCAGCCAAGATTAATAATCTTCCCGCAGATGTTATCAGAGAGAGGGTGAGAGCGCTTTATGTATAAAATTGCTGCAATAGGCGAGAAGTCAAGCATCTACGGCTTTGCTTCAATAGGCCTTGAAATCTATCCCATCGAAGAGCCGCAGGCTGCCATCCATCAGATAAGAAGAATGGTTGAAGGCGGATACGCAGTTATTTTCATCACCGAAGAGCTTGCAACTTCGATAGAAAGCGAACTCGACCGTTATCGTGAATTGCCCACACCGGCAATCATCCCCATTCCGGGCATCCAGGGAAATACAGGTCTTGGTATGAGAAACGTCAGCAAGTCTGTTGAACAGGCAGTTGGCTCAGACATACTTTCAGACGCGTAACGCGTATTTCAAAATTCAGCCGTAAACAGAAAGGGCAAGTGATAGAATTATGAGTAAAGGTACTATTACCAAAGTCTCCGGCCCGCTTGTTATTGCCGATGGCATGCGCGACGCAAACATGTACGACGTTGTACGTGTAAGTGACGAGAGACTTATTGGTGAAATAATTGAAATGCACGAAGACCGTGCTTCTATCCAGGTTTACGAGGAGACTTCAGGTCTCGGAACAGGCACAGCCGTTGAATCAACAGGTGAGCCTCTTTCCGTTGAACTCGGTCCTGGACTTATTACAACAATCTACGACGGTATTCAGAGACCCCTTGAGAGCATCATGGCTCAGACAGGCAACAACCTGAAGAGAGGTATTGAAGTTCCGTCACTCAACCGTGAGAAGAAATGGCACTTCGTACCGAAGGTTGCCGAAGGCGACACGGTTGTACCCGGTGATATCATCGGTACCGTTCAGGAGACAGAGGTTGTTGAACACAGAATTATGGTTCCGCCCCGCTCAAAGGGTGGCGTAATTAAATCAATCAAGGAAGGCGACTTCACAGTCACAGAGACAGTCGCGGTTCTTGATAACGGCGAAGAGATCCAGCTTATGCAGAAGTGGCCCGTACGTGTAGGCCGCCCCTATGCAAGAAAGCTCGACCCGACAATTCCCCTTGTAACAGGTCAGCGTGTTGTTGACGCGCTCTTCCCGCTTGCTAAGGGCGGTTGTGCAGCCATCCCCGGACCTTTCGGTTCAGGTAAGACAGTTACACAGCACCAGCTCGCAAAATGGGCTGACGCCGAGATCGTTGTTTACATCGGTTGCGGCGAGCGTGGTAACGAGATGACAGACGTTCTTCTTGAGTTCCCCGAACTTATCGACCCTCATACCGGTAAGTCACTCATGGAGCGTACCGTCCTCATCGCAAACACATCGGATATGCCTGTTGCTGCCCGTGAGGCATCAGTTTACACAGGTATCACAATAGCTGAGTACTTCCGTGATATGGGTTACTCAGTAGCCCTCATGGCTGACTCCACATCCCGTTGGGCAGAGGCCCTTCGTGAGATGTCCGGTCGTCTTGAGGAAATGCCCGGTGAAGAAGGTTACCCGGCATACCTCGGTTCACGTATTGCACAGTTCTACGAGCGTGCAGGCCGTGTTATCTCCCTCGGTTCAGACGAGCGCGAAGGTGCCCTCTCGGCAATCGGCGCCGTATCCCCTCCGGGTGGTGATATTTCCGAGCCCGTATCCCAGGCTACTCTTCGTATCGTTAAGGTTTACTGGGGTCTTGATGCAGCTCTCGCATACAAGAGACACTTCCCGGCCATCAACTGGCTGACATCTTATTCGCTCTATGCGGACAAGCTCGGTAAGTGGTTCAACGCCGAAGTTGCAGAAGACTGGACAGCACTTCGTACCAAGATGATGACACTCCTCTCAGAGGAAGCAGAACTCGACGAAATCGTTAAGATGGTTGGTATGGATGCTCTTTCAGATCCTGACCGTCTTAAGATGGAAGCAGCCCGCTCTATCCGTGAGGACTTCCTTCATCAGGTAGCTTTCGACCCGGTTGACACTTACTCTTCACCCAAGAAGATGCACTACATGATGACACTCGTTGTAGACTTCTACGAGCGCTCAGCTGACGCACTTTCAAAGGGTGCCTCAATCAAAGACATCATCGACCTTCCCGTACGTGAAGCCATCGGTCGTTTCAAGTACATCAAGGAAGAGGAGATAGATGCAGAATTCGAGAAGATCGATGCTCGTCTCAACTCCGAGCTTGCCGATGCTCTCAATAAGGAGGAGGACTATTAATGCCAAAAGAGTATAGAACCATACAAGAGGTAGCAGGTCCTCTTATGATCGTTCGTGATGTAGAAAACGTCACATACAACGAACTTGGCGAAATAGAGCTTGCAAACGGCGACAAGCGCCGCTGCAGAGTTCTTGAAGTTGACGGCTCCAACGCAGTTGTACAGCTTTTCGAGAGCTCAACAGGTATCAACCTCTCCGACTCCAAGGTTCGTTTCTCAGGACGTCAGATGGAAATCGGTGTTTCCACCGACATGCTCGGCCGTGTATTTGACGGTCTCGGCAACCCCATCGACGGCGGTCCCGAAATCATCCCCGATAAAAGACTTGACGTAAACGGCGCTCCCATGAACCCTGCAGCCCGTGCGTTCCCGTCTGAGTTCATTCAGACAGGTGTTTCCGCCATCGACGGTCTTAACACCCTCGTCCGCGGACAGAAGCTCCCCATCTTCTCAGGTTCGGGTCTTCCGCACGCTGAGCTCGCTGCTCAGATCGCCCGTCAGGCAAAGGTACGCGGCAAGGACGAGCAGTTCGCCGTTGTATTCGCCGCTCTCGGTATCACTTTCGAGGAGCAGAACTTCTTCGTAGAGTCCTTCCGTGAGACAGGCGCCATCGACAGAACAGTCATGTTCTCCAACCTCGCAAACGACCCCGCTGTTGAGCGTATAGCCACTCCTAAGATGGCTCTTACAACAGCTGAGTATCTCGCTTTCGAGAAGGGCATGCACGTTCTCGTCATCATGACAGATATCACAAACTATGCTGATGCTCTTCGTGAGATTTCAGCAGCCCGTAAGGAAGTTCCGGGCCGTCGTGGTTATCCGGGTTACCTCTACACCGACCTCGCTACAATGTATGAGCGTGCCGGTCGTCAGAAGGGTAAGGATGGTTCCATCACCATGATTCCCATCCTTTCAATGCCTGAGGATGACAAGACTCACCCGATTCCCGACCTTACAGGATACATCACAGAGGGCCAGATCATGCTCTCCCGTGACCTTGACCGCCGCGGCATCCAGCCTCCGGTAGACGTACTGCCTTCGCTTTCACGTCTTAAGGATAAGGGTACCGGCGAAGGAAAGACACGTAAGGACCACTCCAACACAATGAACCAGCTGTTCGCTGCTTACTCACGCGGTAAGGACGCCAAGGAACTTATGACGATCCTCGGTGAGGCAGCTCTTACAGAGATTGACCTTCTCTACGCTAAGTTCGCCGATGAGTTTGAGAAGCGTTATGTCTCCCAGGGCTATCAGACGAACCGCTCCATTGAAGAGACTCTTGACCTCGGTTGGGAACTCCTTCGTATTCTTCCGCGTGCGGAACTCAAACGTATCTCCGATGCATTACTCGATGAGTACTATGACAAAAAGTAAAGTAGGTGAAGCCTTGTGGCAAGACTCAATGTAAACCCTACCCGCATGGAGCTCACCAACATAAAGAATAAGCTGAAGACGGCGCGAAAGGGCCATAAGCTTCTCAAGGATAAGAGAGATGAACTCATGCGTCAGTTCATCGAACTGGTCCGCGAGAACAAGGAAATCCGTCGCGAAGTCGAAAAGGGCATCCAGGCCGCAAACGCCCATATGGCGGTTGCCCGTTCGGTAATGTCCGATGAAGCTTTAAATGTTGCGCTTATGCTTCCCATGCAGGAAATGAGCCTTGAGATAACCGAAAAGAATGTCATGAGCGTTATGATTCCCGTCTTTGAAACCAAGTTCAAGACTGCGGATGAGAACGATATCTACTCATACGGTTATGCATTCACTTCAAGTGATCTGGATGACGCCGTTAAGGCATTGTCCGATATCATGCCTAAAATGCTGAGACTCGCTGAGGTCGAGAAATCCTGCCAGCTTATGGCTGCCGAGATTGAGAAGACCAGACGCCGTGTTAACGCGCTCGAGCATGTACTTATTCCTCAGTATGAGGAGACAATCAAGTACATCCGTATGAAACTTGATGAGAACGACCGTGCGACCACGACCCGACTCATGAAGGTCAAGGATATGATGCTTGAAGAGGCTCATCACTACAGCGAAAAAGAGGCTTAAGGCCGAAATCGCAAAATAAATCGGCCCCCTTGAACAAGGGGGCCTTTTATTATGCACTTTGCTTGACTTTTATGTGCAAGAGTGTAAAATATTATTTATATAAATTGAATACAATTTATTGCAATTCCAAATTAATTTTTAATCGATAAAAGACTTATACGGGGGATATGACATGGCACAGGAAAAACTCAAAGACAAGGCCTTGGAGGCCTTTGCCGAAGACGAACTTTTAAAGCTCGACAACCAGCTTTGCTTTGCCCTTTATGTCTGCTCGAAAGAGGTCATAAAGCGCTATAAACCCCTGCTTGAGCCATTCGGTCTCACATATACCGGTTACATTACCATGATGGCTCTCTGGGACAAGGACAATATCAATGTAAAGGACCTCGGTGCCCGTCTCTTCCTGGACTCGGGTACGCTTACTCCTCTGCTCAAGAAGCTCGAGACACAGGAATATATTAAGAGAACCCGTGACCCTGAGGACGAGCGAAACATCATCGTCACACTGACCGAGAAGGGCAGAGGTCTCAAGGGAAAAATCTCCTGCGTCCCGATGCAGATGATAGACGGCATGGAAATCGGCAACATAAAGGCCGTCGTTTTAATGAAGACTCTCCGCCAGCTCATGGATACTTTCCGTGAGGAACAGGAAGGAGAACCCGCTTCAACGGGCAGGAAGAAGACAAACAACGACCGTCCTTTCTGGTGCTGGTAATATATGACTAAATACATTATTATTGCTCTCTGTATTGCGGCCTTCATCTACACTGCCCTTATGATAGTGTTCGGATATAAGAGAACAAAGAAGTTTTTCAACAACAAAGTAACGGCGAATTACCATACCCACACGACCTTCTGTGACGGAAAAAATACGCCCGAGGAATATGTTCTTAAAGCGATAGACACGGGAATGACCGTACTGGGTTTTTCCTCTCATTCACACCTCCCGACCGAACCCGAATGGACCCTGTCGAAAGAGGGGGAGGAAGAGTACAGAAAAACCGTCCTTGAACTCAAAGAAAAGTATAAGGACAGGATTGATATCCGCCTCGGAATAGAGCAGGACTACTGGTCCGACACAAGTGACCTCAAAGCCTATGACTACGTTATCGGCGCGGTCCATTCCGTAAACGGTGAGGACACGACCTGGTCCTCCATAGACTACACTCATGAGAACTTTCTCTATGGCGTAGAGCACTATTTCAACAACGACAGAATAGCTGCCGCAGAGCGCTATTTTGAACTCGTTTCCGACCTCTATGACAAGACGAAATGTGACATCATCGCGCACTTCGATCTCATCACGATTTTCAATGAAAAAGAAATTGAAGAGACCGGAAAACCCTTCGTTGATTCTGAAGATCCACGCTTCATTGCGGCCGAGCGCAAGGCTCTCGAAAGACTTGCAAAAACGCCGGTCATCTTCGAGATCAACACAGGCGGCATGTCGCGCGGCCGCATGACCCATCCGTATCCTTCAGACCGCGTCCTCGAGTTCCTCGGCGAGCGTCAGATTCCGGTAATTCTCTCCTCTGATGCCCACAAAACCGAAGACCTCACCTACGGCTTTGACGAGGCCCTCAGACTCGTTGAAAAATACAACCTCAACCTTATCACCGACTATAAAGATGTCAGAAACCGACAGGAGGAATCCAAATGAAAAAACTAACCGCGCTTTTAATGGCACTTATCATGGTCTTCTCTCTCTGCGCCTGCGGAGCCAAGGGAAAAAAGGCCGACAACGGCAAGGAAAACTCCGGCAAGTCTTCCTCTTCAGACTCGGGCTCCAAGGAGCAGAAGGAAATAAAGAACGACTATACAGGTGAGTACACACTACAGTTCTACTCATCTGATACGAAATCATATTTTTATGATACACTTCAGAATATGGCAGCCCAGGGGGATGCAGAGCTTGGTACTCTGACTCTTAAGGATGACGGAACAGGTCACATCACTTATTTTGACGCTGATACAGACATCACCTGGACGGATAAGGCAATTACAATTAACGGACAGGACCTGGATTTTACTTATGAGAATAAGACAATCTATTTCTATGATGCCGCAAATACAGGTCTTGAGTTCTCTAAGGTAAGCCACCTCGAACGCTACAACCTCACTGTAGAGACCAATGAGTCAAGAGAACTTGCCAAAGAATCCGACTATGTAATCAGTGAACCCGAAGTGACATATTATGTGTCGGGAATACATCCTGAAATGTTTGTATCCTTTCAGATTGAGAACAAATCGGACACAAATCTCCTGGTAGAGGACGTCTTTTTCAGCGCTTACGGCAAAGACGGCAAGCGGACAGGTTTCTTCTGCCTTAACACTGTGTGTCAGCCTATAATCCCTCCGGGAGAAAAGGGTTACTTTGCTACCTGCTATGCATATCAGGATGAGGAAAAATATGTAAGTACTTTAATAACGGAAAAATCCTTCCCGAAGGATGGCACCGTAAAGATCGACGAAGTAGATATCTGCAAGTGGACAGGCGATTTCAAACAGTATGACGCACAGGTAACCAATGTGGTTAAATTCCAGTCCGATCAGACCACTCCGGGCGCGATGATCCACAGACCGAACGGTATCGTAACAATTCCTTCCGGCGCGGACATCCAGGATATTTACGTCTACACATACTGCTTCGACAAGAACGGCAAGCTCGTAGGTATAAGCCATCAGTTTGCTTGTGAGGAGAGCGTAAACCCCGTCAACTTCTTTGAGGCGACAGGTGACGGCAAAGCCAAGTTCCAGATGAACATGAACGGCCCTATCAACGACCACACCTTCCCCCAGGACAGCATTGATACCTACACCGTCCAAGCCTCCGCACCCCACGATTTCTACTGATGAATAAAAAGACAGCCCACTCACTTGAGTGGGCTGCTTTTTCTTTTCCGCATACATAATTACCGTTCAATCAGTTTATAATGACCGTTCATCAAATCCCATAGGTACGTCGTTTTATCTTGACTGCAGAACAAAAGTTTGCTATAATTGAATAAGAAGGCAGATCTGCAACGGCAGGCGGTTTGCTCACCTCTGTGAAAGGAGGTGACACTTATGAAAGTAACTTTGTATTTTACCGGTTTCACAATAACCTTAACGGTTTTTGCTGTTTCCGTTAAAAACAGGCGAAAAAATAAGTAACCGCCCAGCTGTCACTGAGCGGTTACTTTAAGTAATTTCTCAAACAACAAACCGTCTGTACGGTCTGCCTTCGTCCATATTATAGCAAACTTACATATAAAAAATCAACCTCTTACAGCGTGTAAGAGGTTGATTTTTTGGTGCCGGTAACCGGGGTCGAACCGGTACGGTGTTGCCACCGAGGGATTTTCGTACCACTCTATGTCGCCATAGCCACTTTCGTGTTGTGGTCTGGAGCTCGTCTTCACCATATCTTGCGATTCAGGTGGTCGGTGTAAGCTCTCTACACTCGGTCTTATGACCTAGCACGGCGTTCTCTGAGCGCCTTCGCCGTTTTAGCCGACTTCTGCACTGACAGTTTCCCATCAGGCACTCTCTGAGAATAATCTCAGTCTGCAAAATGCAGAGCTCAGATTAAAGTCCCTTGCGTCTGCCAATTCCGCCATACCGGCAGGGTGCGTTTGATCGCTTGCATATTTTATCACAGCGGGGGCAGGTTTTCAAGGTTGAGTGTTTTATCTTTTTTTCGGGCATAACCCGGACATATATTTACTTTAGTCCATCGTTGGAGTATAATTAAAATGTTCTATTTTAGCGTGACAAAAAAATTATTTTGGGAGGATTATTATGTTCGATTACAAAGGAAAAGTAGTAGCTATTACAGGCGCTTCGTCAGGCCTCGGTAAGCAGATGGCCGAAGGCTATGCTCAGTGTGGTGCAAACCTTGTGCTTATGGCAAGAAGAGTTGAACGTCTTGAAGCAAGCGCAAAAGAGTGGTCGGAAAAGTACGGCATTGAGGTTCTTCCCGTTGCTTGTGACGTAACAAGCACAGACTCAATCAACGCTGCTGTTGCAGCTGCCGATGCCAAGTTCGGCCATGTTGAAGTTATAGTAAACTGTGCCGGCGGCGAAAAGGGAACAGGCACTCCGCTTGTTGACTTTGACAAGGGCGACTGGGAGTTTACTCTCAATCTTGACCTCACATCCGTTTTTGAGGTTACCAAGGTCTTCACAGGCTATATGAAGAAGAACATTGAAGCCGGCAAACAGACCTATGGCCGTGTTATCAACATCGCTTCAATCTACGGTCTTGTAGGCAACACTGCAATCCCGACAATCGCTTATCATGCCTCAAAGGGCGCAGTTGTAAACTTCACCCGCGGCGCTGCTGCTGAGCTTGCAAAGTGCGGCATTACCGTTAATGCCATCTGCCCGGGTTATTTCTACACAGAGCTTACAACAGAGACTCTTGATACTGAGTATTTCCAGAACTTTGCAAAGCAGTCAGTACCCATGGCCCGCTATGGCCAGGGCGGCGAGCTGAATCCTGCAGCTGTATTCCTCGGCGCTGAGGAGTCAAGTTATGTTACAGGTCAGATTATCGCTGTTGACGGCGGATACTCCTGCATCTGAGTATTGACGAAACAATTTTCCGATAAAGATGAAGACCTCTCAGGGTTCGCCCCGGGAGGTCTTTTTTTAATAAAGTTTTAATCTTTGTGTATATTGAAATAATACCTATAATTGTGATATGATAAATTGAATTATTGTTTATTTTGGGAAAATATGTTTAGAGGTATTGTAAATGGGCATTTTTAAGAGCATTATCGGCGGCGGTTATGTGGACGAGAGAGAACTCGAACCGAACTTCTGCGAGTACAGTGAAATCTTCGGCAAGAAGAAGGCACTGGTCACCTGCGACCTGAACTTTCTCGATACACTGCCGAATAACGCGCTGCCCTGCTGCCTGAAATTTCAGATGGATGTGTACATACAGGACTACCTGCCTACGCTGATCTCTGAGTCGGAAGCCTCATATGTCGCCATGGTGCGCTCGTCTATTTCGGAGCACATAGGCGGAAGGTATGTCGGCCAGGGAATAATCGGTTCATCCGGCACGGTGTTCCTGATGTTTTATATTCCCGAGCGCTTTGCCGCGACGGCAAAGAAGATGCTCTCACAGGTTTTCATGGGCTCATTCAGACATGTTGAGATGGATGTTGTCTATGATCCTGAGGGACAGCAGTACAAGAAGTATCTTTATCCCAACGATCTGCAGATGAAGAAAAGCAACAATGCGAGAATCTTAAAGCAGCTTCGTACATATGGCGATGACGGTGAGAAACCCAGACCGGTCAGGTTCTTCTTCTCGTTCCCGTCAAAGAACGCCGCCATGAACTTCTACTCCGAGAGTACGGAGAGGGGCTTCATCTACGGGGACATTACGGAGACCGAGCCTCCTGAGGGTATGGTGCTTCCGAGGTACAGACTGAAACTTGTAAAGACGATTCCGTTTAATATAGAGCTGCTGGAGCGGGTTGACAACTATCTGCTGAAACTCGCGGCAAAACACGGGGGAGAGTATCTCTCACTTGAGACGGATATTGTGGAATAAATTATTGTGAGGTTTTGAAATGTTTGATCAGACACTCGCTCCCAAAGAGGGAGAACTTAAAGCAGTCATAAATACGAATATGGGTACCGTTAAGGTACGTCTCTTCCCGGAATATGCTCCGAAGGCGGTTGAGAATTTCACCACCCTTGCGAAGAACGGCTACTATGACGGCACCATCTTTCACAGGGTTATAAAGGACTTCATGATTCAGGGCGGCGATCCGACGGGCACAGGCCGCGGCGGCGAGTCTATCTGGGGCGACAAGTTCGAGGACGAGTTTACGACGGAACTCCACAACTATCGCGGAGCCCTTTCAATGGCCAACGCGGGTCCGTGCACAAACGGATCGCAGTTCTTCATCGTTCAGCTCTGCGACTGCGACTATTCAATGCTGCAGCAGATGAAGGCTCTGCCGAATGAGTTCCCCGCAGAGTGCGTTGAGAAGTACGAGCAGCTCGGCGGCACGCCCTGGCTTGACTATCATCACACGGTATTCGGCCATGTCTATGAGGGCATGGATGTCGTAGATGCCATTGCAGGCGTTGAGGTCGGTTTTGCCGACAAGCCGAAGGATGACGTAAAAATACTTTCCATCGATATCGAGGAGTAAATAATGAGAATCGGACACGGTTATGATGTACACAGGCTGGTCGAGGACAGACCCCTGATTATAGGCGGTGTGAGTATTCCCTTTGAGAAGGGACTGCTCGGGCACTCCGATGCGGATGTCCTGCTGCACGCCGTGGCGGACGCCTTGCTCGGCGCCGCCGCGCTCGGTGACATTGGGAAACTGTTTCCCGACACTGATGAGCGCTTTTCAGGCGCCGACAGCAGAGTCCTGCTGAGGGAGGTTGTCGCCCGCGTCAATGAGGCCGGCTTTGCTGTCTCGAACATTGACGCGACGGTACTGGCCCAGGCGCCGAAACTTCGGGGCTTCATTGATCAGATGAGAGAAAACATAGCAGGCGACTGCGGCCTGTCCCCTGACGCGGTGAGCGTCAAGGCGACAACCGAGGAGGGACTCGGTTTCACCGGAGAGGGCCTCGGAATAGCGGCACATGCCGTATGTCTGCTGGAAGAGAGGAGGAAGGACAATGAGTAATATTTCAGCTCTGTTCGAGAAAATCGTAAGTATTATCTCGACTTATTCCTGGCTGTCTGACACGCTTGACATCTTACTTATCACATTGCTCTTCTACTCAATCTTCAAGATGATAAGTGACTCGCGTGCACTGACATTCGCGAAGGGTATCTTCGTGTTTGTCGTTCTTTACGGCATAGTCACATTGCTCAACATGCAGGCATCCTCATACCTGTTCAAGACCGTATTTGACAATATCCTTCTGATACTCGTCGTCATCTTTGCCCCTGAGATAAGAAAGCTTCTCGAGAACATGGGCAAGACGACGAAGGCTATCTCTTCACTGAAGGGTATTATCAGCAAGACAACATATAACCAGAAGGCCACGGAGTATAACGAGCGTGTCGACAAGGCCGTCAACGAGATATTCCGCGCGGTTTCTGATATGAGTGACAAGCGCATAGGCGCGCTCATGGTATTTGAGAAGGACACTCCTCTGGGCGAGATTGCCGACAGGGGTACAAAACTTGACGCGGAAATCACATCTGAGATGGTAGGCAATATCTTCTATCCGAAGGCTCCTCTCCATGACGGAGCTGCCATTATCAGGGACTGCAAGCTCTATGCTGCGGGATGTATCCTTCCGCTCACATCAAGACCGATTTCATCTGACCTCGGCACACGCCACAGGGCTGCTGTCGGTATGTCTGAGCAGAGCGATGCATTGGTCCTTGTAATCTCAGAGGAGACCGGTGCAATCTCCATTGCACGCAACGGTCATCTTACGCGCAACATCACCGACGGTGAGGCGCGTGAGAAACTCCTTGAGTTTCTGAAGATTCCGGTGGGAGGTGACAAGCGTGGCAAATGAGAAGAAGAGCACAAATAAAGGTCTCATCCAGAGACTGCTCGAAAATCCGAAATCCAGGCTTGTAATCTCCTTCATACTGGCCTCAGTCGTATGGATTTCAATCGCCATCAATCAGGCGCCCGAAGTTGAGCGCGTGGTTGAGAACGTAAAAGTAACTATAGATGACAGCGTGCCCTCACAGCTCGGCTATGAGGCCTTCGGTGTCGATGAGCTCTACATCGATATCACCGTAAAGGGCAAGCGCTATCTTGTCGGCGACAATGTACTGTCAGCAAATGACTTCACTGTCACGGCCGTTACATCGCACGTTGACGCGCCCGGCGTATATTCGCTTCAGCTTAAAGCCACGGCGAAGAATCCCGACGCATCCTACACCATAGTTTCAAAGTCAATGGACAATGTGGAGGTTTACTTCGACACACCTAAGACTGCGGAATTCCTGGTGGAGACGAATGTCGAATGTCTCGCCGAGAACCTCATCGCTTCCGATGAGTACATTACGGCGGACCCGATACCTTCCGTGGAGAAGATCTCCGTCTCCGGTCCCGCAACAGAGGTTGAGAAGATTCAGCACATAGTCGCGACTGTACAGACAAAGGGCAATCTCAAGGCAACCGAGACTCTGCCCGCGGTTTTAACCGTCGCGGACGCATACGGAGCTGAAATCAGATATCTTACTCTCACACCGAGTGCCGACGATATCACCATCACTATCCCGGTTTATACTCTCACTGAACTTCCGGTGACAGTTGATTTTGAGAAAGTACCCGCGAACTACCTGACAAATCCGCCCGAGGTGACATATCTTCCTCAGACGATTCAGGTGGCTGTTGACGCGAAGAAACTCGCTTCGCTCGATGCGGTAAGTATAGGAACGATTGACTTCTCCAAACTTGAAGAGGGAGTCAACAGAATCAATATGGACCTTTCCGGCATGAAGGATGCCATCCCGATTGATCCGGATCAGAAAGTCGAGGTTGTAATCAGACTCGGCGAATAATCAGAAGTTATGAAGAAAGGGGGCGGCGCTTTATGAAAAGAAAATACTGGTATGCTATTTATGCCGTAGCGCTGGCGCTGCTTCCGGTTCTTCTGTTTTTTGCAATACAGCTTGAATCTCCGACGGATCTTCTGGCGCCGCCCGGGCTCACGGGCGACAAGCTCGAGATTCAGCGTGCCTTTGAGGCCTCTGTCCCTGAGAAGTCCGGCATAATCCTTCAGTACCCGACGGCGGGCGACTACCGCTCCGCCTATGTTCTGAAGGATATCGACGATGACGGACAGGACGAGGCCATAGTCTTCTACACGCTCAAATCCGATGAGTCGACCGTGCGCGTAAACGTGCTTGACCGGGTCGGCGACGTGTGGAAGAGTGTCTATGATGAGCCCGGTTACGGCGCCAAAGTCATCTCCATTGACTTTGACGACCTGAACAAGGACGGGCACATGGAACTCCTGACCTGCTGGAGTATTTTTGAAACAACCACTGCAAAGACACTCACCATTCACTCGGTGACAAAGGACGATGCGGGAGTACTCGAACTTGATGCCCTCGTCAATCAGTCCTATACCTACAGGGCCGTGGCCGACATGGACTCGGACGGCTTCAATGAGGTTCTGGTAACCTGGCTTGACAATACGGACCAGAACCTGCCCAAGTCCTACGCGAGCCTTTTGAAACAGGCTCCGGACGGAACAATCTCGCAGATAGGACAGAACGTGTCGCTGGACGCCTCTGTCTCTGCCTATCACTCACTTAAACTCGAAACTACCGCGGACGGAAAGTCAATCGCTTTCCTGGACGCTTACAAGGGCGAGGACGCCATGATTACCGAGGTAATCTGGTGGGATGATACGGAGCGGGCACTCGTCGCTCCGCTGCTCGATACCGATACACTCTCGAACAGCCTGACCCTGCGCAGCCCTGCTGTCCCGTCAATGGACATAGATAAGGACGGAACCATGGAGATACCGATTATCGCAAATGACGGCGGTGCGCAGGTCGTAAAAGAGGTGGCTTTGCCGCTCTTTGCCTGGTCAGCTCCGGTCTCTGAAGGCTTAAGCCCCATATCCTACGGATTTGTAAACACCACTCTCGGATGTTACTTTGAGGTCCCTGCGGACTTCAAGGATTATATGCTCGCTTATCGTCTGTCCGATGACTCCTGTACGACGTTCTACAGAAGTGATGACGGAGAGGAGAGGGCGGAACCGCTCTTTACCTTCCTCGTCAAGAAGAATGCCGATATGACTGAGTCGGACACCTATACATTCAAGGTCGTACACGGCGGCATGGCCGTATACGGTACCCTGACGAGCGTAGGCGAGGCCATGGGCTTCACCAATGAACTCATAGAAAACAGTTTCACTTTTTTTGACACTTTGACATAGAGAGGTAATTTTTATGAAGAGAATTCTTGTTGCTGAAGATGAAGCCGCTATCCGCGAGTTTATAGTCATAAACTTAAAGCGCAGCGGTTATACGGTCACGGAGGCCGAGAACGGCCGCGAGGCCATAGAGGCGTACGAGGCCGCCAAGGGTGACTTTGATGTCGCTCTCCTCGACATTATGATGCCCGAGATGGACGGTATAGAGGTGTGCAAACGCCTCCGTGAGAAGTCATCGAGCCTCGGCATCATCATGCTGACTGCAAAGACCGAGGAGATGGACAAAGTCACCGGACTTCTTGTCGGCGCTGATGACTACGTCACAAAGCCGTTTTCACCGGCCGAGCTCATGGCCCGCGTGGATTCGGTTCACCGCCGCGTGGTTATGAACGCGGGTGGTTCAAACACCGCGCCGTCCGTCATTGAGCTCGGCGAGTTCGTGCTCGATATCCGCGCACGCACCCTGACCAAAAACGGCGAACTTGTCGACCTGACCCAGGTCGAGTTCCAGATTATGGAATACTTCTTCAAGAACCCCTCGGCCGCACTTTCGCGTACCGACATCCTCAAGGAGGTATGGGGCGCTTCCTACTACGGCGAGGAGAAGATAGTAGACGTCAACATCAGACGTCTGCGCATAAAGATAGAGGACACACCTTCGAATCCGAGACACCTGACGACAGTCTGGGGACTCGGATACAAGTGGGTCGTATAAATTTCATTTCTTAAATCTCTTTGAAAGGAGGGACACGATTGGCAGCTTTGGAAGAAGAGAAAAAGGAACAGAAAAAAGCGGAAAAGCGACCTCTTTCCGGTATTGCCAGACGTTGGGTGCTCAACACCTTTCTCATCGTCTGGATTATCCTTCTGATTTTTGCCGTTGTGTTCCTTATCATAATTCAGCGATTCTACATGTCGACCGTGACGAACAAGCTCTCTTCACAGTATTCGAACTCGGTCGCGAATTACTTTTCTCAATACATAGGCGGCACCTCGGACAGGTTTGAGACGGGTGCGCGCGAATACGTCCAGAACTTCCAGCAGAAAGATGTCATGGAAGTCTGGGTCATCGACAGCACGGGACGTGTTGTCGTATCTTCCTCGGGATTCAGCATTGAACCCCAGACCATTCCCGATTATGAGGCGGCGCTGAAAAGCGAGACCCGCACGGCGACCTACAAGGGAGCGAGCAGTTCGGGTGAGTCCATAGCGGCGCAGACCTTCCTGCTGCCGACTTCAAACGGCGAGGAGACGGGCGCGGTGCGCTACATCATCTCCCTTGCCGACCTTGAAAACCAGCAGGGAAAACTCTTCATAATCATCTTCTTCGTATTCCTGATACTCGTACTTATTATCATCATTTCGGGTATCCTGTTCATCGACTAGATTATCAGTCCCGTAAATGAGATCAACAAGATAGCGACGCGCGTCGCCGAGGGCGACCTCACTGCCCGCGCACCGCCGCAGAAGTACGAGGATGAAATCTCGGAGCTTGCAAATAACATAAACTATATGGTAGATGAGATAAGCTCCACCGATAAAATGAAGAATGACTTCATCTCCACCGTTTCACACGAGATGAAGACCCCGCTCACGGCCATAAAGGGCTGGGGCGAGACTCTGCTCGATGTAGGGGACACCGATCCCGAACTCACGAAGCGGGGAATTGAAGTTATCATAAATGAGTCGGGTCGTCTGACAAACGTCGTAAATGACCTGCTTGACCTCTCGCGTATCGTAAACGGCCGTCTGACGCTCAGAACGGACCGTATAGACGCTTTGGCCGAACTTGACGAGACAATCTTCGTCTTTAAGGAAAGGTCGATGCGCGAGGGCATAGAGCTCATTTACAACGCTCCGCACAACCCGACGCCCATGGTCGGCGATGCCGACCGCTTAAAGCAGGTATTCGTAAACATACTGGACAACGCCTTCAAGTACAATGAGCAGGGCGGCAAGGTCTTCGTCTCGGCTGAGATTATACCGGGAGAAGAGGGCGCAGCTACGCTGAAAGTTACAGTTGAAGACACAGGCTGCGGCATTTCGGAGGAGGATCTTCCGAAGGTCAAGCAGAAGTTCTATAAGTCCAATATCTCAGTCAAGGGCAGCGGCATAGGCCTCGCCGTCTGCGATGAGATAGTTACAATGCACAATGGTACGCTCGATATCGCTTCAGTACTCGGCGAGGGCACTACCGTGACCGTGACGCTGCCTATTGAATATGTTGAGGTGGCGGAGACAATACCTGCGGCAAATGAAACAGAAGAGGAGCAGTCAGATGCCTGATTCCAGGAAAACATTAATAGGCGGACAGGCCCTCATTGAGGGCATCGTAATGCGCGGAAAGCACGTAGCTGCGATGGGCATCCGTCTTCCGAACGGAGAGATAGAGATTACCGAGAAGGAACTCCATCCCTTAAGAGATAAGTATAAAATAGCCGGCGTCCCGGTAATCCGCGGCGTAGTGAATTTCGTTGAGTCCATAACTTTCGGTTACAAGTGCCTCATGGAATCCGCCGAGAAATCCGGTCTTGAGGACACCGAGTCCGAGTCCAAGGTTGACAAGTGGCTCACCGAGCATTTCAGCGACAAGGTAATGCCGATAGTCGGCGTTATTTCGGCAATTCTCGGCGTGGCGCTCGCTCTCGGACTCTTCATGTACCTGCCTGCGCTGATAAACGACCTTCTTGACAAATATGTCTTCTTCGGCGGTATAGCGAAGCACAATCTTCAGCCCCTGGTTGAGGGTATCATCAAGATAATCATTTTCATCTTCTATATGTGGGCAGTCTCGCAGATGAAGGACATAAAGCGCGTGTTCATGTACCACGGTGCGGAGCATAAGACAATCTTCTGCTACGAGAACAATGAGGAACTCACGGTCGAGAACGTCAGGAAGCAGATCCGCTTCCATCCGCGCTGCGGAACGAGCTTCATGTTCGTGCTCATGATTCTGAGTATTTTCATAGCTACAATCCTCGTTTTAATCTTCCCCTGGCTGCGCGCAAGCAGAATAATTTGGGTACTGGCAAAACTCCTCGTTCTGCCCGTAGTTATGGGAATCGGATATGAATATATCAGGTATGCGGGACGCCATGACAACGTCTGTACGAAGATAGGTTCGGCCCCCGGTCTGTGGATGCAGCGCATCTCCACCGTGGAGCCTGATGACAGTATGATAGAGGTCGGAATTGCGGCCTTCAAATACGTGCTTGAGCACGATGAGGATCTGGATATCAAATGACGGAAAAACTGCTTGAAAAATCCGTATATGAGAAACTGTGCGGCGTCGTCGATCCCGACGACGCCTCTGTTGATGCGCGCGAGCTCTGCCGCGCCTTTTCCGGTGACGCCCTTTGGGCGGCCGTCGAAAGGCGCCTCTCGGGCGAGCCGCTTCAGTATATTATCGGTGAGTGGGACTTCTATAATTGCACATTCCGTGTAGGCGAGGGAGTGCTTATTCCGCGTCCTGAGACGGAACTGCTTGTCGATGAGACACTGGAATTCCTGAAAGGACGCAGTGACGGGGAAAAGACGGTGCTCGATCTCTGTTCCGGAAGCGGTTGCATAGCAATATCAATCGCGAAAAACTGCCCCGAGGCGAAGGTCCTCGCGGTCGAAAAAAGTCCCGCAGCGTTTGAGTTTTTAAAGCAGAATATAATCCTGAATCAGGTGAAGGTGAGCGCCTTCAATGATGACATTCTCGAAGGCTGCGGTCATCTTACAAAAGGCCGCTTTGACGTGATTGTCTCAAACCCTCCGTATGTGCGAAAAAGTGAGATTGAGACCCTGCAGACAGAGGTTCTGCGGGAGCCCGTCGAGGCACTCGACGGGGGAGAAGACGGCCTCGTCTTCTACCGTGCGATCGCTGATCGCTGGCTCCCGCTTGTCCGGCCCGGCGGCCTTTTGATCGTCGAATGCGGCGAGGACCAGGCTGAAGATGTAAAGAGCATCTTTTCGGCCGCATCCGACGGGGCGGTGTACACGCTCGACGATTTTGCCGGAATACATCGCGCAGTGGCAATAAAACCTTGACGGTTTATAAGTTTTTTAGTATTCTATTATATGTATTATTTTGCGCATTAGATATTAAATGAGGAGGATAGCCCATGCTGCTTCGCGCTCTTTTCAGCGGAGATATACTGACAATAGCAGTAACGGTTGTGGCTGCAGTCTTTCTCGTTTTCGTATGTATACCCGTACACGAACTCGCGCACGGCTACGTTGCCTATAAGCGCGGAGACAAGAGCATAAAGACCTCCGGTCAGCTCTCGCTCGACCCGCTTGCTCATATTGATCCCTTGGGTGCAGTAATGATTGCCCTTATCGGCTTCGGCTGGGGCAAACCCTGCAGAGTAAATCCGTACGCCTTCAAGAATCCGAAGAAGGAGATGGCGATAATCGCCGCCTCGGGTCCTCTCTCAAACCTGCTCCTCGGCCTGGTGCTCATTTTCGTCCGCGTGCTGCTCAATGTCGTCGCACCGAATTTCATGGGCATCGTCATGGGCCAGGCAGTTGACATCTTTCTTCAGGTCACGGCTCAGATTACCATCTGGCTCGGAGTTTTAAACCTTCTGCCCATACCCATGTTTGACGGCTTCACCATTGTCCGTGCCTTTTTGAAACCCCAAACGGAAGAAATGGTGATGCAGAATCAGCAGATGATAATGATCATCGTCATCATTCTCTTCTTTACGAGAATCCTGGCCATTCCCGTTGAGTTCATCTCAAACTTCATCATCAAATTCTTCTACTGGCTCTGTGCCCTGCCGTTTTAAGGGGTGCGCCATGGAGAAGATTAACTACAAACTCGAGGTCTTTGAAGGTCCCATGGACCTGCTGTTAAGCCTCATCACCAAGCACAAGCTTGACATTATGGACATCCCCATCGTCACCCTGGTTGACCAGTACACGGAGTACGTAAGGGCAATGCAGGACTCAGACATGGAGGTCGCTTCCGAGTTCCTTGAGATGGCCGCAAGACTCGTCTACATAAAGACGGTGTCGCTGCTGCCGAAACACGAGGAAGCGGAACAGCTCAAAGCCGAGCTCCAGGGCGAGCTTCTCGAGTACCGCGACTGCCAGCTCATGGCAGGCAAACTCGCGGACGAGGCAAAGGGCTTTGACTTCATCGGCAGAAAGGCCGATGTCATCGACAGGGACACCACATACAGGCTGTTCCACGAGCCGGACGAGCTCTTCAGGGCTTATATCTCAGCCCTCGGCAAAGGCGCCAGAAAGCTGCCGCCCCCGGCTTCGTCATTCACCGCAATCGTATCGAGGAAGATCGTATCCGTATCTTCCAAGATTGTCTTTATACTTCGCCGCGCATTAAAGGGCGGCAACCTGAGTTTCAGGTCGCTTATTGAGGCCTCGGAGTCCCGCTCGGACATGGTCGCGACCTTCCTCGCGGTCCTCGAACTTCTGAAAGCCGGCCGTATGACCGCGCAGGGCGAGGGCGACGAGATGAAATTCACACTTAACAACGAGAAGAACGGGAGTTGAGAAACTTGAACGCTAAGACACTGCAGGCGAGCGTGGAGGCCATTCTCTTCGCAGCCGGCGATCCGGTGCCCGTATCCCGTCTCTCAAGCGCACTCGAGATAGAACCCGAACTTGCCGAACAGATCCTTTTGAACCTGAAGGCCGAGTATGACGAACGCGACGGAGGAATCTGTATCCTCCACCTCGGCGACAAGTTCCAGATGTGCACGCGCACCGAGTTCTCCGAAGAGGTCCGTCGCGTCCTCGAGATGCGCCGCAACGTGCCCCTCTCGCAGGCTGCCTTTGAAGTCCTTGCGGTTGTGGCATACAACCAGCCGGTAACAAAGTCATTCATCGAACAGGTTCGCGGAGTTGACTGTTCCGGAGTAATTACATCGCTTACCGAAAAAGACCTCATTGAGGAGAGGGGCAGACTTGATCTCCCCGGTAAGCCGATAGTATACGGTACAACACCGGCGTTTTTACGCTGTTTTTGTATGGAGTCTCTCGATGAGCTCCCCGCGCTTCCCGGTTCCGAGGAACCCGAGGCAGCAGAGGAGGAGCCCGAGGAGGACGCCGAATAAAAATGTTCAAAATTATTCAAAATATACACAGGGGGAGGTGTTGATTATTGGTACTTCTTAAAATCCTCTTTTGGCTTATCTTTATCGTACTTGTGTTTGCGGTACTTATCATCGGATTTGTTCTTTTTGCCCTCTCGGTCAAAATCCAGATTATCGGTGACTACGCAGACGAGAAGAAGAGATTCTGGGTCAAGTACGGCATTATCAAGCTGAAAGTTTACCCCGAGATGTTCTCCGAAAAGGCCAAGAGGCGCCGTGCCAAACTGATGGGCCACATCCGCTCCTGGTTCGGACCTACGGCAAGAAAGGTCTCAAACAAGGCCAAGGCCAAGGCTACGGAGAAGTTTGAGGAGACAAAGGAGAAAAAGGCTGCCGAGAAAGACCTGAACACGGCTGTCGAAATCCGCGAAGAGGAGAAACGTATCGCAGAGGAGGAGCGAAGGCTCAACGAGGAGATCCCTCGAGCACAGGCTTCTTACGAGGCTGCAGTTGAAGCCGAAGAGAAGGGCGAGCCTCTGCCGAATGTCGTTAACCAGGATGAAGTCTCAAAGATCGAAAGCATCAAGACTTCATGGAAAGCCGCGGATATTCCGGGCACATACGACAAGGTTAAGAGTTTCCTTTCCGGTTTCTCAACCGACTCTATTCTCGCTCTGATATCTTCACTCGGAAGCGATACCGGCCACACACTCGGCAAGGTCGGAAGAAGAATCGTAATCAAACGTTTTAATGTGGGACTTGTCGTCAGCGGAAAAGATGCCGCTTCGACAGCATTAAAGTACGGCCGCATAGCCGCAGTTGCCTATCCGTCACTCGGAAGGATCATGAATAGTCTTAATACGAAAGATGTCAGCCTCGATATGACGCCTGACTATCTCGCGAAGAAAGACAGCGGCGAAATCCACGTGACCGTGGCCTTCCGTCCTCTGTTCCTGTTCACACCGTTCATAGGTCTCGTACCGAGACTCGGAAAAGACGGTTTCAAGTTCTACAGGGACTACAGCAAGACAAAGAAAGTCAAGTCGAAAAACGCCTCGCAGGCAGGCTCTGCAGTGGCTTAAGATAACAACCAATCAATTAAAATAAACTGAGGTGCTTAAAATGAAAGAAACAGCAACAGCAGGAATGCTCCAGACAACAATCGAGAAAGTCAAGGATATGATTGACGTTTCCACAATCATCGGCGATCCCGTTTACACTGAGTCGGGTCTTACAATTATCCCCGTTTCAAAGGTAACATACGGCTTCGCAAGCGGCGGCACAGACTTCCCTTCAAAGAACAGGGAACTCTTCGGCGGCGCAGGCGGTGCAGGCGTCACAATCACTCCTGTTGCATTCCTTCTCATCCAGAACGGCCAGGTAACTCTTAAGCATATCACTGCTTATGACAACGCCGCTGAGAGAATGGTTAACCTTATGCCCGAGATGTTCGACAAGGTAACCGGACTCATCAAGAAAAACTGATTGAAATGCTGAATAATAGCGGGGCTGACAGGGTCGGCCCCGCATTAGTCGTATATTGAGGGTACTTGAAAGAGGGGTTTTTCTGCGTGTCTGACGATAAAATAAGACTCCAGAAGTACATGGCGGACTGCGGCATCGCAAGCCGCAGGAAATCGGAGGAACTCATAGCCTCCGGCAAGGTTAAGGTCAACGGAAAAGTCGCTTCAATCGGCGACAAGGTTGACCCGAAAAAAGACAAGGTTTCGGTCGAGGGACAGGCTGTCCGTGCCGAGACTGAGTTTCGCTATATCATGCTCAACAAACCCCGCGGTTTCATCACGACGATGAGCGACGAGCGCGGCCGCAAGTGCGTGGCCGAACTTGTCTCCGATGTCGGTGTGCGGGTCTTCCCGGTCGGACGTCTCGACAAGGATTCGGAAGGGCTCCTGCTCCTGACGAATGACGGAGAGTTCGCAAACAATCTGACCCATCCCTCAAAACATGTTCCCAAGACCTACAGAGTGACCGTCCGACCGGCCATAAATGAGGAGATACTCAATCACCTCATGACCGGAATCATGATTGACGGAAAGACCACTCTGCCCGCGCAGGTCAAGGTCCTGACACAGGAGCCCGACCGTGTCGTGCTGGAGATAGTCATCTGTGAGGGCAGGAACCGACAGATAAGAAAGATGTGCGAAGCGGAGGGCCTCACCGTCGCGCGGCTTAAGCGCACGGCCGTAGGTCCGGTAAAGCTCGGTATGCTCAAGCAGGGCGCCTGGCGCGACCTGACTCCGCAAGAGCTCAAATCCCTTCGCAACGCAAGGAGAAAGTAATATGACAAGAAGCATGACAGGCTTCGGTCGCGCCCAGCGTGATACGGAGGACCTCTTCGTCTCCGTTGAACTCAAGAGCGTGAACCACAGGTATTTCGAACTTTACTCACGCGTGCCGAGAGCATACGGTTTCCTTGATGAGAAGATAAAGTCATATCTCCAGAACCGTGTCGCCAGAGGCAAGATAGAATGCAATGTCGTAATCGAGACCTCGGATTCCGATTACGCTCAGGTGCGTGTAAACCATTCACTCGCTGAGGCCTACATCACAGCGCTGAACGAGCTTGAGGAGAAGTACAACATAAAGAACGATGTGTCAGTCACGTCGCTCTCGCGCTTCCCCGACGTGCTCTCCGTTCATAAGAGCGAGGCCGATGAGGACGCCATATGGGCAGCAGTGAAAGAGGTGCTCGAAACCGCAACGGACAACTTTGTCGCGATGCGCGAGCGCGAGGGAGAGAAACTCCGCGAGGATATCTGCTCACGCGCTGACACCATCCTTGAGAAGGTGGCCTTCGTTGAGGCGCGCTCGCCCGAGACGGTGAAAGAGTACAACGAGAAGATGAAACAGCGTATCCGCGAGCTCATAGAGGACACCACGGTCGACGAGCAGAGGCTCCTTCAGGAGGCTGCAATCTTCGCCGACAAGGTGGCCGTTGATGAGGAGACGGTACGCCTGAGAAGCCATATAGAGCAGCTTAAGGCCATGTTCGATGAGAACGAGGCCATAGGCAAGAAGATGGACTTCCTCGTTCAGGAAATAAACCGTGAGGCCAACACCATAGGCTCCAAGGCCGCCGATTTTGAAATCGGGAAGACGGTCGTGGAGATAAAGGCAGAGGTCGAAAAGATAAGGGAACAGGTACAGAACATAGAGTAGGACGAAGGCTCATGAAACTTGTTAACATAGGTTTTGGAAACTGTGTGAATGCGGACCGTATCATTGCTCTTTTAAGTCCGGATTCCGCACCTGTAAAGCGAATAATAGGAGACTGCAAGGAGAAGGGCACTCTGATTGATGCCTCACAGGGCAGAAAGACGAGAACAGTGCTCATCATGGACAACGACGAGGTTGTTCTCTCATACCTTCAGCCTGAGACTCTCACACAGAGAATAAACGGCGAGGAGGCAGAGGAGAATGACTAATGTCGGAGGTTTCCTCCTCATCTTCTCCGGACCTTCGGGTTCCGGTAAGGACACCATCCTGCACAAGATAATGGAGCGTGACGACAGGACCGTCGTATCGGTCTCCATGACCACCCGTGCCCCGCGCGAGGGTGAGCAGGAGGGCAGGGACTATTATTTCGTCACCAAAGAGGAATTTGAAAAACATATTGAAAACGGTGATATGCTCGAGTGGGCCCGCTACGGCGAGAACTACTACGGCACCCCCAAAGCACCGATCCTGAACTGGATTAACGAGGGTAAGACAGTAGTGCTCGAGATAGAGGTCCAGGGCGCTGACAAGATCAGGGAGCAGTTCCCCGATGTGCGCTCCATGTTTCTCATGCCGCCGTCGCTCCACGTACTTGAGAAGCGACTCCGTGCCAGAAAGACAAACACGGAGGAGGACATAAAAAGGCGACTGGAGACGGCCAAAGAGGAAATAGGTCGGGCCAACGACTATGACTATATTATTGTGAACAACCGGCTGGAAGATGCAGTGGAGGACGCCATGGAAATCATCCTTCGTCACAGGCGTCATCTGCGTGAGCAGGACAGCGGAGACGAGTTCTACTACGGATACCAGTACAAGGATGAAGTAGAATACATAAACGAGGTGGCGCGTGTGCTGCCGCCCGTGGAAGACTTTTCGGAAAGAGGTTTAAGAGATGGCAGACAATAAGAGATTCAATCCCGATCTTCGTGAGATTCTTCACGATGGCGAGGCTCACCAGATAAGCCGTTACTCACTTGTAACGGCGACAGCCAAACTCGCGAGAGAAATCAGCGACAAGGCTTCAGAGGAACACGAGATTATAACTGAGAAGCCCGTATCAACGGCTCTCGATAAACTTCTCTCAGGCGAATACGAGATTGAGGAACCTGAGGAGATCAAAGACCTTTAAGGAGGAGACAGGGCATGACTGTAGCGCGCGTCGCCGTGCAGAATGCGGCTTATCATTTCGATGAGCTTTACAGTTATGCCGTGCCCGAGGGAAAGAACGTACAGGTCGGCTGTCGTGTCATGGTGCCGTTCGGCAAGGGTGACGCGGCACGGCAGGCAGTGGTCATCGAAATGACAAGCGAAGACGAAGGGGACACACCGCTTAAAAATGTGGGCGCTGTCCTTGACGAGACACCGCTTTTTGACGACAAGATGATCCGTCTTGCGCTCTTCATGAAAGAGCGCACATTCTGCACTGTCTACGACGCGCTTCGTACAATGCTCCCGGGGCTCTCCCACAAGCCCGCGGACGCCACCGTGAAGATGGCGAGGCTCACGGGCGAGGAACTCCCGAAATACACCGAAAAACAGCAGGCTGTAATGGATTGTCTGGCCGGCACAACGGGTGAAATCTCCGTCAAGGAGATCATCTATTTCACCGGTGTCTCTGCGGCGGTTGTCGACAACCTGAGAAAACGCGGTGTAATCGAATACTATGAGAAGGAGGTCTTCCGCCGTCCCTATGAGGAAGAGGCGACAGAGACCGAGAGAGTGAAACTCTCAAAGAGCCAGAAGAATGCCTTTGACAACATGATGAACATGTTTGAAAACGGCGGCGGCACAAGCCTTCTCTACGGTGTCACCGGAAGCGGTAAGACCCAGGTCTATCTGCGTCTCATAGACGAGGTGGAGAAGACCGGACGAGGCATAATCGTCATGGTCCCCGAAATCTCCCTGACACCACAGACACTCAGTATTTTCCACAGGCGCTACGGTGACAAGGTGGCCGTATTCCACAGCGCGCTCTCTGACGGAGAGCGCCTTGACGAGTGGAAACGGGTCAGAAAAGGACTTGCGAAAATCGTCGTAGGTACGCGGTCTGCCGTTTTTGCGCCCTTTGAAAAACTCGGCCTCGTCATAATAGACGAGGAGCAGGAGCACACGTACAAGTCCGAGCAGAGTCCGCGCTATCACGCGAGGGACATAGCGAAATACCGCTGTGCCGAGGACGGTGCTCTCCTCGTGCTCGCTTCCGCGACGCCGAGTCTCGAGACATATACTCTTGCCAAAAACGGCAAGTATGCCTTAAGCGTCCTGACGGACAGGTACGGCTCCGCCGAACTTCCGACGGTCGAGACCGTCGACATGTGCCGCGAACGCTTTGACGGCAACAAGAGCGAGATAAGCAGAACGCTTCTCTCGGCTCTCATAAAGAACTTCGAAGAGGGACATCAGTCAATCGTCCTGCTGAATCGCCGCGGCTATCACACATACGCCGCGTGTGACTCATGCGGAGAGGTAATGATGTGTCCCAACTGCAGCATAGGACTGACATACCACCGTCATTCAAACCGACTCATGTGCCACTACTGCGGCTACAGCGTCCCGTTTACCACCGTCTGCCCCTCCTGCGGGGCAAATGACGTCCGCTATACGGGAGCCGGCACGCAGCGCTTTGAGGAGGAGATAGACAGGCTTCTTCCGGATGCCCGCATCCTGAGAATGGACGCCGACACGACCCTCCAGAAGCACTCATATGACGAGAAGCTCGCTGCTTTCAGAAACCACGAGTATGACGTGATGATAGGCACGCAGATGGTCGCCAAGGGCCTTGACTTTGAAAATGTCACCTTGGTCGGCGTCCTCTCGGCAGACCAGCAGCTTTACAATGACGACTACAAGTCGATGGAAACTACATTTGACCTTCTTACACAGGTCATAGGCAGGGCCGGAAGGGGCAAGTACCCGGGCCGCGCCATCATCCAGACAATAAAGCCGCAAAACGACGTAATCATGCTTGCGACGCGCCAGGATTTCGATGCCTTCTACAACACCGAAATCACCATGCGCAAGGCCTGCGTCTTCCCGCCGTTTTGCAACCTCTGCTTCATCAGTTTCCAGGGAGCAAAGGAGGAGAGAGTGCTCAAAGCGGGCACGAATTTCCTGAAAAACATAGAGAAGAAAGTAAAGACGGACGAGTACAAGGACCTGAAACTCATCTGCCTCGGTCCCATGCCGGAGCGCGTGGTCAAGGTCTCGAACAAGTACAGGTACCGTCTCACGATAAAGTGTAAAAACAATGCGCAGTTTCGCCGTTTTCTCTCGGAACTCCTGATGGATTTCGCGAGGGACAGAGAGAATTCCGGCGTAAATGCAATTCCCGATATCACATGAGGTAAGAATAATGGCTTTGAGAAAAATCGTTACGAAAGAGGACCCGATCCTTAAGAAAAAGTGCAGACCGGTCGAGAAGTTTGACGACCGTCTCCACATGCTTCTTGATGACATGGCGGAGACCATGTATGCCGCTGACGGCGTAGGTCTTGCCGCGCCGCAGGTCGGCATGCTCAGAAGGGTTGTCGTAATGGACATAGGCGAGGGCCTTCTCGAACTCGTAAATCCCGAAATAATCGAAAGAAAAGGGGAGCAGTGCGCCGAAGAGGGCTGCCTCTCCATACCCGGTGAATACTATGAGACAATCCGTCCCGCCTACGTGAAAGTAAAGGCACAGGACAGGAACGGTGAGTGGCATGAGTACGAGGGAGAAGAGCTTAAGGCACGTTGTTTCTGCCATGAACTCGACCACCTTGACGGTGTGCTCTTCACCGAGCGTTTAAACCCGAATCCGACCCCGAAGGAAGAGCAGAAAACAGCTGAGGAAGAATAATGAG
>JAEEGK010001209.1_pt1 | contig 64892 bp, 50 predicted proteins | sample 8958771 | NCBI WGS metagenome assembly JAEEGK01 (sample SAMN16246547, study PRJNA631951) | gut metagenome | biome: gut microbiome; feature: rumen; material: SC-attached | host: Bos | place: Iran: Karaj | collected 2018-10 | reverse complement strand
GTCTCGCTTCGCTCGACCCCTCCCAAGCTGCGCTTGGGCCCCTCCCTCTTACAGTGCCGAGGGTGGCATGGGTTCCAGAAGTAATATAGAATAGCCAAAGCAGTCTATGAAGAGAATCATTTTCGTCTTGTTCTTATCCGTGGCTGTCGCTGCGGCAGCGCAGACGACGCCGGTCAAATTCGCTTATCTGAGCGATATCCATATCAGCGAAGGAGCCACCGGGCGGATTGCGAACCTCAAACGGTGCATCGCGGACATCAACAGCCAGCCGGACATCCAGTTTACGCTGTTCGGCGGGGACATCACCGATTTCGGCGCAGACCGAGAGTTTACGATGACCAAGGAGATGTTCGATGAACTGGAACATCCCTACTGGCTCGTGGCCGGCAATCACGATGCAAAATGGTCTGAGAGTGGTTGCAATACCTTTGCCCAGGTCTTCGGCTATGAACATTTCGAATTCGAGGCAGGCGGCATCAAGTTCCTGGGCTGCAACTGCGGCCCGAACATGCGGATGGCACCGGCCCTGATTCCCCATGAGAGCCTGATGTGGCTCGATTCCCTCACGCGCGCCCTGCCGCGGGAACAGCCCGTCATCCTGGTCAACCACTATCCGCAGGACACCTCGGTCCTCAATTATTTCCAGCTGATGAACACCGTCAAACAGTGCAACATCCAGCTGCTGATCGGCGGTCACTGGCATCAGAACCGCGTCCTGAACTACGAAGGCGTCCCGGCCATCCTGGGCCGCTCTCCGGACCGGGGCAAGTCTGTGGGTTATAATATCATCGAAATCAAGGACGGCACCTTCACCGTCCATGAGCGCATCCTGATCGATACCGAGGGGCAGGTCGTCCAACCGAAAGACCTGAAGCCCTGGTACACCCAGCAACTTACCGCAACGCCCCAATATGAACCCGATAAAGCCGCCGGACGCGACAACCCGTACGGGCTTCCGGGCAACTATCCGTTCCTGAAATTCGATGTCAACCAGGCCTACCCCCAGGTCCGTGAAATCTGGCGGACCCAGGACGAAGGCGATATCGGCTGCGGTGCCGTGAAAGCAGGCCGCTATGTCCTCTATGCCAATGAGACAGGCGTCGTCAAAGCGCTCGATGCCGCTACAGGCCGTGAATGCTGGCGCTTTGCCACCGAAGGCAAGGTTTTTTCGACGCCGGCCGTCTGGAAAAACAGAGTCGTCATCGGCTCTACGGACGGGAACATCTACTGTCTGTCCTTACGCAACGGTCGCCTGCGTTGGCGCCATCGCTGTGACCAGTCCGTACTGGCCACGCCTGCCATCCATAAAGGCATTGCCTATGTCGGATCCTCCGACCATGTGTTCCGGGCATTGAAAGTCCGCAACGGCAAACTTGTCTGGGCGCACGAAGGCATCGCCGGGTTCGTGGAATGCCGTCCGTATGTAGATGACCAGCAGGTCGTTTTCGGCGACTGGGCCAATACGCTCTATTCCCTGGACCCGAAAACCGGCGACCTGCAATGGACTTGGAAAACCAAAGGCTCCCGGATGCTTTCCCCGGCGGCCGTCTATCCGGTCAAAGCCCACGACCGGATTTTCATCGTGACGCCAGAGCGGAAAACCTATGCCTTGGATGCCCGCACTGGCGAACAGCTATGGGTCTCCTCCGGCGGCCGCGAATCCATCGCCCTGTCACCCGACAGCGAAACGATTTATGTCAAGACGATGTCCGACAGTGTCCAGGCCTATGCCACGGCGCCAGCCGAAACGGTCAAACGTTGGGAGGTCCGCCCCGGCTTCGGCTACGAAATCGCACCGACGCCCTGTGCCTGCAGTGCCGACGGCAAACTCCTCTTCGTCCCCACCGACAAAGGCAATCTATTCTGCCTCCATACCGCTGATGGTTCCCTCGTCTGGAAACACAAAATCTCCGTCGCCCTTCTCAACAGCATCGTCCCGCTACCCGACAACCAGCTCCTGATCGCCACCATGGACGGCGTCGTCACGCTGCTGCAATACTAGCCGGGGCACCTACGCGCCTGGCGACCGGTATCCGTCACGAACAAACTACTGCAGCTTGAAAACGTACGTTATAGTACCTTCCTGGGAGATAGGCGCCTTGGGGTTGGCATTGAAGTGCGCCTGAAGGGCGGCTTCCTTAGCGGCGGACCAGAGCGAACGGTCGGTTACCGAGGTTCCTTCGACACCGGGGATAGCGTCCGTGACATTGCCTTCGCGGTCAACCATGATCTTGACAACGACACGGCCTGCTTTCTGGACCCCGTAAGACGGCAACAGCAAGGAACCCACCACATTGCGGCCGGCCAGCCGGGCCGACGGTTCACCATCGGACGAACCGGCCATCGTATTGCCACTGGCATGTCCCTCATCAAAGCGTGGCGACGGATGCGAAGAAGTCTGGGGCGCCAGCGTATCTTTCTTGTTGTTGGCGGCCGAAGGGAAGAGTGCGCGCCGGTCTATCTCCCGCTTGGGTTCAGGCACCTCCACGTCGCCATCCTCCCCCACCGTAGCTTCTTGCGCCTCATTGGCCTTCGTGCCCTGTACCGGCGACTCCGAACGCTTGACAAGTTGCACTTCGCGGTCCGGATCCGGCGCCTCGCTGCGAGGCTCAGCCCCGACCTCCACCTGCTCCGGTATCGGATCTTCCGGGAACTCCATCACAAAAGACTGCTCCTGCGGCGGCGGATAGATGTATTTCAGTCCGGACGAAAAGCACAGCATCAACAGCAGTGCGTGAAACACCACCGTCAAGCCGATTCCTATCCAGTTGGACCGATTCATGACACAAGCAGCTTATTCCGGCGAAGTCGCCATGATGACTTTATAATGGTTGCGCTTGGCGATGTTCATCAGCGCCACCACCTCCTTGACGGGCACCGTCTCGTCGGCATAGATCGAGAAGGTCGGATCGTCTTCGAACTGGAGCAGGTCACGGACGGCCGGTTCGATTTCGCCGAAGGCCACCGGCTTCTGGTTGCCGTTGATGTGATAGGTTACCCTGTCCTGTTCCGGATAGTGCTTAATCGACACGCTGACCGTGGCCTTGGCGGCCACCTGCCCCGTGCTCTTGGGGAGCAGGAGCTTCAGCGCGTTGGGGTTGACCAGGGTGGATGTGACGAGGAAGAATATCAACAGGAGGAACACGATATCCGTCATCGACGACATCGAGAAAGCCGGGTCAACTTTCGTGGTCCGTTTGATTGCCATGGCTACTCCTGCATTTTGGTTTCTTTGCGGGCCTGCGCCGCATCGAGGAATTCGATCGAGGCGGCCTCCATCTTGGCGACCAGGCTCGTGACCTGCGACGTCAGGAAGTTATAGCCGAAATAGGCGAGGATACCGACAATCAGACCGCCGACCGTAGTAATCATGGCCGTGTAGATACCGCCCGACAGCAGTGTGATGTCGATGTTGTTGCCAGCCTGTGCCATATTGAAGAAGGCCTGCACCATACCCATCACCGTCCCGAGGAAACCGATCATCGGGGCACCGCCAGCGATGGTCGCCAGAGCCGGAAGGCCTTTCTCGAGTTTGGCGACTTCCACGTTGGCCACGTTTTCCACGGCGATCCGGATGTCGGAAAGCGGCTTGTCGATGCGCTCGACCCCCTTTTCGATCATCCGGGCGACCGGGGAGTCGCTCCGGCGGCAAAGGGCGCGGGCAGAGCGGACTTTTCCTTCCGCCAGATAGTTGTCCACATCCTTGATGAAATTCTTGTCGATCTTACCGGCCTGTCGGATGGCCCACCATTTCTTGCCGAAGATATAGATGGCGATGATGGAAAGTGCCAGCAGCACCAGCATCAGCCAACCGCCCTTGGCGGCCATGCTGATCAACGAAAAGGAGAGTTCTTCCTGCACGGGAACCGCCTCGACGGCGTCTGCGGTGGTCTGAAGAAAAGTAGAAAGCATAGTGTATTGTTTATTTGATTGTTATCAAAGGATACGGATAGCGGATGTCCTCCAGGAACAGGGCTTCTCCGATGACGGACTGGCCTGCCTGCCCCCGGTCACGCGCTTCCAGCACATCGGCCACCCACTCAGGCGCGCGACGTCCCCTTCCCACTTCCAAAAGCGTGCCGACCGTGGCGCGGACCATGTTGCGGAGGAACCGGTCGGCTGTGATGGTAAACACGAGATGCGTATCGTCAAGTGCCTCCCAGCGGGCTTCGGTCACGGTGCAGATGTCTGTTTTATTGGCGCCGCCCGTCTTTTCAAAACTTGAGAAATCGTGACGCCCCAGCAGCGGAAGCGCCGCCCGGTTCATTGCCTCCACATCGGGCGAAAACCAGATGCGGCAGGAGTGGCGGGCAAAGGGATCTTTGGCGGTATGGATGTAATAGCGGTAGGTGCGGCTGACCGCGTCGAAACGCGCGTGCGCGGTATCTGGCACCTGATAGAAAGCCTCTGCCACGATGGCAGGAGGCAGAATGGCATTTATTTTGCGTAGATAAGGTGCGATGCTTCCATCCGGGACAGCCTCCAGGCTGAAATGTGCGATGAAGTGCCTCGCGTTCACGCCGGTATCCGTCCTTCCCGCCCCGACGACCGTGATTTTCTCTCCGAAAACGATCGAAAGCGCCCGTTCAACCTCCTGTTGGACCGTCGGGGAGTTGGCCTGGACCTGCCAGCCGCAAAACGACGAACCATCATAGGATAGCTGGATGAAAAGACGCATCGAAAAAAGTATTATCTTTGTAAGATTGTTCAGACAACAAAAATACAAAAAAACAACCAAATATCATGGATAGCGTAAACATTAAAGCGTTAAATGAACGGATTGAGCGGGAGAGTGCCTTCGTGGACATCATCCAGATGGAGATGGGCAAGGTGATCGTGGGACAGAAGCAGCTGGTGGACAATCTGCTGATCGGTCTGCTGGCCAACGGGCACATTCTCCTGGAAGGCATGCCGGGTCTGGCCAAAACTTTGGCGATCAATACCCTCGCCCAGATTGTGGATGCCAAGTTCAACCGCATCCAGTTCACGCCCGACCTGTTGCCGGCCGACCTGATCGGCACGATGATCTACAGCCAGAAGAGCGAACAGTTCCAGATCAAGAAGGGTCCGGTCTTCGCCAACTTCGTGCTGGCCGACGAAATCAACCGGAGCCCGGCCAAGGTGCAGTCGGCGCTGCTTGAGGCAATGCAGGAACGGCAGGTAACCATCGGTGACGAGACGTTCAAGTTGCCCGAGCCTTTCCTGGTCATGGCGACGCAGAACCCGATCGAGCAGGAAGGAACCTATCCCCTGCCCGAGGCGCAGGTGGACCGTTTCATGCTGAAGGTCAAGGTCACGTATCCCAAGAAAGAGGAGGAGAAGCTCATCATCCGCATGAACAACCAGGGTGAGTTCCCGCGTCCCGCCACCCAGCTCAAGCCTGAAGACATCATCCGGGCCCGCCAGGTGGTGCGCGACGTTTACATGGACGAGAAGATCGAACGCTATATCGTGGATATCGTCTTCGCCACGCGCCAGCCGGAAGAATACGGCCTTGCCAAGCTGAAAGACATGATCTCTTTCGGTGGCTCGCCGCGCGCCAGCATTTCGCTCTCGATGGCGGCCAAAGCCTACGCTTTCATCAAACGCCGCGGCTATGTGATTCCCGAAGACGTCCGTGCCGTCTGCTACGACGTGCTCCGTCACCGCATCGGCCTGACCTACGAAGCCGAAGCCGAAAACATTACCTCCGAAGAAATCATCACTGACGTCCTCAACGCCGTCGAGGTGCCTTAATGATGCTGTCCAGTCCTGTCATTCTCTTGGGAAACGTCGCTGCGCGACCCCTCCCATAAATGGGCCCCTCCCTCTTACACTGCCGAGGGTGGCATGGTTTCCCAAGAGAATGACAGGACTGGACAGAAGAAGATAGTTTATGGAAAATGATCTTTTAAAGAAGGTTCGGAAAATCGAGATCAAGACGAAGGCGCTGTCGCATCAGGTCTTCGCCGGGGAGTATCATTCCGCGTTCAAAGGACGCGGCATGGCTTTCAGCGAAGTGCGGGAGTACCAGTATGGAGACGATGTCCGCAATATGGACTGGAACGTCACCGCCCGCCTGCGCGCCCCGTATGTCAAGATCTTTGAGGAGGAACGCGAACTGACCGTGATGCTGCTCGTCGATGTGAGCGGCTCCCGGCTGTTCGGCACCACCAGCCAGACCAAAAAGGATCTGGTGACCGAAATCGCCGCCGTGCTTTCTTTCTCCGCATCGATCAACAACGACAAAGTGGGCGCCCTTTTCTTCAGCAGCAAAGTGGAGAAATTCATCCCCCCGAAAAAGGGACGGAGCCACTTGCTCCACATCATCCGCGACCTGGTCGAGTTTGAACCGGAAGACCGCGGCACCGATATCGGCGCCGCCCTGCAGTTCCTGACCAATGCCCTGAAGAAGCGATGCACCGCGTTCCTGCTTTCCGACTTGATCGACCTCGACGCCGCACAGCATCCCCGTTACGAAGAAGCGCTCAAGATCGCCGCAAACCGCCATGACATCTCTGTCATCAACGTCTTCGACCCGCGGGAGCGGACCCTGCCCGACGTGGGCCTTGTCCATGTGCGCGATGCGGAGACCGGTCGTGGGCGCTGGGTCAACACCGGATCGGCCGCCGTGCGCCGCAATTACGAAGTCTGGAACCGGCAGGCTGCCGAAAACACCCAGGCACTCCTGCGCCGCTACCGTATCGACACGGTCAGCATCGGCACCGGCGAAGATTATGTGAAACAATTGATTACCTTCTTCAAAAACAGAGCCTGACCATGAAGAAGTATCTCCTGCTCATCCTGACCCTGACGCTCGGCACGTTACTCTGCCGCGCACAGGATGACGCGGCACTCCGGAGCCGCCTGAGCCGCGACTCCATCCTGATCGGCGACCAGATCGAGTGGACACTCGACCTGCAACTCGCACCGGGAGAAGGCGCCCGCATCAGCAAACCCGGCCCGGAGCCCGTACCCGGCGTGGAAGCGCTCGGCGATCTCGTGCTCGACACCCTTTCCACGAAAAACGGGCTCATGAACCTGCGCGGGCATGTCACCCTCACCAGCTTTGACAGCGGCAGCTACGTGCTGCCTCCGCTCTACGTGCTGAAGGCCCGCTCCGACGGAACGGTCGATACCCTCGCGTACGCGGGTCCGACCCTGGCCGTCACGACCATTCCCATTGATACCGCTACGTTCCAGCCCTATGACATCAAGGGACAGATCCGCTATCCCCTGACCTTCAAGGAAGTGATTCCTTGGGTTGGACTGGCGCTCCTGATCGCCGCGCTGGTCTGGCTGCTCGTCCGCTGGATCCGGCTCCGCCGCCAGCACCGCGACTTCTTCGGGAAACCCGTGGTCCAGGATCCGCCGCACATCGTGGCGCTTCGCAGCCTCGAGAAGACCCGTTCCCAGAAACTGTGGCAGAACGGCAAGCAGAAACAGTTCTACACCCAGGTGACCGACGCGCTCCGGCAGTACATTGCCGACCGCTACGACGTGGCCGCCCTCGAACAGACCTCGGCCGAGATGTTCCGCGACCTCCAGGACAAGGAGATCGAACCGTCGCTGATGGAACGGATGAAAGAACTTTTCACAACCGCCGACTTCGTCAAATTTGCCAAACATACCGCAACCGACGAGGAAAACGAAAATGCGATTCCGACCGCCATCCGGTTCGTGAACGAGACCTATATGAAGGCGATTGAAAAGGAGGAGGAAGAATAGCCTATGTTTTTTGAATATCCGCATCTGCTCTGGCTGGAACTGCTGCTGATTCCGCTCATCGCACTCTATGTATGGCGGTGCCTGCGGGGCCGGCAGCCGTCGCTGACCGTATCTGATGCTGCCCAGTGGGACACCGGAAACGGGCGGCTGGCCGCTTGGAGCCGGCACCTCCCTTTCATCCTGCGGATGATTGCCCTGGCCGCCCTGATCGTCGCCATCGCCCGACCCCGCTCCTCGGAGAATTTCGAGAAGGTGGACACCGAAGGCATCGACATCGTGCTGACCATGGACGTCTCCACTTCGATGCTCGCCCGTGACTTCAAGCCCGACCGCATCGGTGCCGCCAAGGATATCGCGATGGAATTCATCGCGAGCCGGCCGGCCGACCGGATGGGCATCGTGGTTTTCGCCGGCGAGAGCTACACCCAGGCGCCGCTGACCACCGACCGGGCCACCCTGATCAACCTGATGAAGGAGGTGGAAACCGGCCTGATCGACGACGGAACGGCCATCGGCAACGGCCTGGCCACGGCCGTCGCCCGCCTGAAAGACTCCGACGCCAAGAGCAAGGTGGTGATCCTGCTCACCGACGGTATGAACAACAGCGGCGAGGTCGCGCCCCTGATGGCGGCCGAAATCGCCAAGACCTACGACATCCGCGTCTATACCATCGGTGTGGGCGCAATGGGCGAAGCGCCCTACCCGTTCATGACACCGTGGGGTGTACAAGTCCAGAACGTGAAAGTCGAAATCGATGAAGACCTGCTCAAGCAGATCGCTTCGGAGACCGGCGGCAAGTATTTCCGGGCCATCAACAACACCAAGCTGATGGAGATTTATTCCGAGATCAACCAGATGGAGAAAACCCGCACCACGGTAGACAGTTTCCCCGTCTATTCGGAACTCTTCATGCGTTTCGCTTTGATCGCCCTCTTTGCGCTGCTTGCGGAACTGCTGCTGCGATTCGTAATTTTGAGGAGGATTCCCTGATGGTTTATCTGGCACAAAGTCAATATCTGCTGCTCCTGCTGCTCATCCCGCTGCTCTTCGTGGCGTATGCGCTCTATCTGCGCGTGCGGCGCAAACGCATCGCCCGGCTAGGCAATCCGGAGCTCGTCGCACAACTCATGCCCGATGCCTCCACCGGCAAAGGCTGGCTCAAGGTAAGCCTGCTGGCCGCCGCGTGGTTCTTCTTCGTCATCGGCCTGGCCCGGCCGCAACTTGGCGCCCGGCTCAAAGAACACCAGAGTCAGGGCGTAGAAGTGATGATCGCCCTCGACGTCTCCAACTCCATGCTGGCGGAAGATTATTCCCCGAACCGGCTGGAGCGTTCCAAACTCGCCATTTCCCGGCTCGTGGACAAATTACAGGGCGACCGCATCGGTCTGGTGGTTTTCGCCGGTCAGGCCTTCGTCCAGCTTCCCATCACCGCCGACTACGTCTCGGCCAAGATCTTCCTCAAGAGCATTGACACGGAAAGCGTCCCCATCCAGGGAACCGACCTGGCCGAAGCGCTCATGGCTTCAGCCCGCAGCTTCAGCACCCAAAGCGAACGCTCCCGCGCCATCATCCTGATTACCGACGGCGAAGACCACGAAGGCGAGGCACTCGACGCAGCCAGGACCATCGCAGAACAGGGCATCCGCATCTACTGCATCGGCGTAGGGTCCCCGCAGGGCAAACCGATTCCCAAGAACGGAAGCCTGATGAAAGACCGTAACGGCGAGATCGTGGTCTCCCGGCTCGACGAGGAAATCCTGCAGGAGATTGCCGGAGCCGGCAACGGCAAGTATGTCCGGGCCGGCGCCGCCGAATTCGGCCTCAACCCCATCATCGATGACATCCGCGCCCTCGACAAGGAGCAGTTCAACTCCGTCGTCTTTGAGGACTTCGACGAACAATACATGTATTTCTTCGCCATCGCGCTTTTCTTCCTGATTCTCGAACTGCTGGTTCCGGAAACGAAGGCACGGCGGCATCTGTTCAGGAAATGACCATGAAACGATTGCTTTGCACCGGATTGATCCTTATGCTGGCCGCAGCCGCCTGCTTCGCGCAGAGCGAGCGGGCCGGCGTGCGCCGCGGCAACCGGGACTTCCGCAAGGAACACTGGCCGCAGGCCGAGATCAACTACAAAAAAGCCCTGGTGGCCGACTCCACTTCCGTAACGGCCGATTATAATCTGGGCAATACGTTTTACCGGACCGAGAATTATACCGAAGCTGACCGCTACTACAAGGCCGGCATCGATTCGCTGGCTAAAGGGAAGCATGGAGCCGACGCCTACCACAACCTGGGCAATTCGCAGCTGAAACAGCGTTCCTGGCAGGGTGCCGTCGATGCCTACAAGAATGCCCTGCGGAGGAATCCCGACGACATGGAGACCAAGGCCAACCTGGCCTACGCCCAGAAGATGCTCGAGAACGAGCAGCAGAACGGGGGCGGCGGGAACAACGACCAGAACCAGGATCAAAACCAGGATCAGAACCAGAACAACGACCAGAATCAGGATCAGCAGAACAACGATCAGCAGAATAAAGACCAGAACCAGGATCACCAGGACCAGAACAACGATCAGAACCAGGATCAGAATCAGCAGAATCAGGATCAGAATCAAGATCAGCAGCAGAATCAGCAGGGTCAGCAGCCGAAGATAACACCGCAGGCCGCCCAGCAGATGCTGCAGGCGATCCAGGCCCAGGAGAAAGACACCCAGGACAAGGTCAAGAAAGAGAAAGCTGCGAAACTGAAATCGAAACAGAAAGAGAAAAATTGGTAATCTGCCCTATGAAACGCATATTGACATGGCTGCTGTGCTTCAGCGCACTGACCGCCACGGCCCAGACGCTGAAGGTCGAAGGACCGGGAGTCGTCTCCCTTGACGAGACGTTCCGCATCGTCTTTACCGCCGACGGCAAGATGAGTGACTTCGAATGGCCGGGCACCGACGACTTCGACGTAGTCTGGGGGCCGCAGAAGGGCTCGATGTCCAGCACCAGCATCGTGAACGGCAAGCGCACTTCTTCACACCAGGAGACCGTGACTTATCTGCTGCAGCCCAAGCGCACCGGCACCTTCACCCTTGCCGCCGCTACGGCGACCGTGGAAAAGAGCACCGTTACCTCTTCCTCCCTGAAAATCGAAGTAGTTGCCGCTGACCAGCAGGCCAATACCCAGGGAAGCGGTGGTTCGCAGCAGCAACAACAGGGACAGCAGAGCCAGACCCAGCCGCGGGACAATGATCCCACCGTCACGGGAACCGTCTCCGGCCAGGACATCTATCTGCGCCTGACACTCAATAAAAACAACGTGGTCAAGGGCGAACCCGTTACTGCCACACTCAAGATCTACACCCGCGCCGATATCAGCGGGTTCGAGGATATCAAATTCCCTACCTTCAACGGCTTCTGGAGCAAGGAGACGGTTTCGGTCAGCAATCTGGAATTCAAACGGGAGAATGTGAACGGCGCCATCTACAACGCCGCCCTGCTGCGCCAGTGGGTGCTGATCCCCCAGCAAAGCGGAAAACTTACCATCGACCCGGCGGAAATGGTCTGCCAGGTCCGCGTCCGCACCTCGAGTGGCAGTCCGCTCTCGATCTTCGACGATTTCTTCGACCAGTATCAGACCATCCGCAAACGGATCAGCACGCAGACCCTCCAGGTCAATGTGCGCGACTTGCCTGCGGGCGCCCCGGCCTCCTTTGCGGGCGGCGTAGGCGATTTCAAGGTCACTGCGAAGTTGAGCAAGGAGGGCATCAAGTCGAACGAAGCCGCTGCACTCATCGTCACCATTTCCGGAAACGGAAACCTTTCGATGCTCGAGGCGCCGAAAGTGAATTTCCCGCCCGACTTCGAGGTCTATGATCTCAAGAGTACCGACAAGACATCGGCCAGCGGCACCAGTGGATCGAAAACCTTTGAATTCCCGTTCATACCGCGCAGCCACGGTGATTTCGTGATCCCGTCGATTGAGTACAGTTACTATGACAATGCCCATGGGAAGTATGTTACCACTTCTACCGGCGACATTCCGGTAACCGTCGAGAAAGGAGAAGAGGTGTCCGGCGGCGGAGTCGTGATGCCTGGCTCCAACCGGCAAGGGGTTCGCAGTTTGTCCGAAGATATCCGCTACATCGCCTTGGGCGACGGACATCTCAAGAAGAAAGGCGCTTTTTTTGCCGGGTCCCCCTTGTTTTATCTGCTGATGATTACACTCGCCATCCTGACTGCCATCGTCAACCGGCTGCTGCGGTTCTCACAGGCCCGTCGGGCCGACGTGGCCGGCTCAAGGAACCGGCGCGCCAACAAGATGGCCCGGACGCGCCTGCGGCAGGCCGAAGATTATCTCCGCAAGAACCTGGGCGGTGCCTATTACGAGGAACTACACAAGGCCTTGCTCGGTTATGTCTCCGACAAACTGATGATTCCGGCAGCCGACCTGTCGAAAGAAACGGTCAGCGAAAAACTCCGGGAGCGGGGCGTGCGCGACGAGAGCATCGCGAAACTGACCGACTTGATCGACAAATGCGAATATGCCCGTTATGCACCGGACAGCGGACAGACGCAGATGGAGAACGAATACAACGTAGCCGTCCAGGCCATCTCCGACATCGAAGCCCAGCTGAAGAATCCCGCCAAGGCTTCCAGGAAAAACGCCGCCGGTGCGGCTATGCTCTTGCTGCTAGCCTCGCTTACTTTAGGCGCGGCTCCTGCTTATGCCCAGGAAGATGTGGCCGGACTCTGGCAGAAGGCCGGCGAGGCCTTCGCCGCGGAGCAGTGGCAGAACGCCCTGAATTATTACCAGATGATTGAGGGCGAACAGCTCGAGAGCGCCGACCTGTACTACAATATCGGCAACACCTATTTCAAGCTCGGCGACAACGCCCACGCGATCCTCAACTTCGAGCGGGCACTCAAGGTGGATCCATCCCATGACGATGCAGCCCACAATCTGGAAATCGCCCGGCAGTTGACGTTGGACAAGATCGATTCCGTACCGGATTTCATCCTCGTCTCGTGGTTCCGGAACCTGCGGCAATCCTGCGGAGCCAACGCCTGGGCCTGGATTACGCTGGGATTGTTGCTAGTGGTCGGCGTCCTGCTGACGCTCTTCCGGAACGGTGCCTCCCTGGCACTGCGGCGGGTGTCGTTCATTCTGGCCTGCGTCGCTCTCATACTGGCAGTCTTCACCTTTGTTTTCTCGCTGCAGCAGAAGCGGGCCGTCACCCGGCAGGACAGCGCCATCGTCACGGCTCCGGTCTGCTCGGTCAAGAGTTCCCCTGCCGACGGCGGCAACACGGTGTTCGTCCTCCACGAAGGGACCAAAGTCCGCCTGCTCGACAACGTCGGCGACTGGACCAAAGTCGAAATCGCCGACGGCCGCCAAGGCTGGGCCCCAGTCGCCACGTTCGAGATTATCTAGGGTTTTGTGTGGCGGATAACCGCTTGACAACCAGCGCTTTAATCAAAATCGGTTGCGTCAAAATACGCAACCGATTTTTAGGATATCGCTGATACCCAGCGATTTATCTGCCACGGATTACCACTGATTGTAGTGGATGCGTTCGGGCTTCCACTTGTCTTTGGGTTGTTCGTCGCTGGCGGGATAGCCGACGGCCACGGCGCAGTAGGGCAGGAAATTATCGGGCAGGCCCAGTTCGCGTTTCATTGTCAGGAAGCGGACGGGGTCGGGATAGGAAGCGGTCCACACGGCGCCGAGGCCGAGCGATTCGGCGGCCAGGAGGAAGTTTTCGGTACAGGCGCCCATATCGTCGCGCCAAGTTCCGTTCGGACGGGTGACAGGGTCGCCGTCCGGGTTGTTGCGCGGCGGACGGGTAACCGTCGTATCGGCGCAGAACACTACGACGGCGGCGGCCGAATTGAAGGTCTTCAGATTGAAATTGTCCTCGAAAATACGGCCGAATTGCGATTTGTCGGTCACGACCACGAAATGCCAGGGCTGGATGTTCGAGCCGGAAGGAGCGGCCATGGCAGCCTTCAGCATAGCCTCCATATACTCGGCCGGAATGGCCTGCTCGGTAAAGGAGCGCACGCTCTTGCGGCTCAGGATGGTCTGGATCGTCTCATTGTCGACGCCCGTCGTTTTCGCGGTATTCTCTTCGCTCTTGCAGGAGGAAATCATCAGCGCGGTCAGCAATGCCGCATAAAGAAATAAGATCTTTTTCATAGGGTTGGAATCGGGGTTCTGAAAGCAAATGTAAGAATAAAACCATTAACTCCTATAAACTCCGCAAAGCCTTGATCGGGTCGAGGGCGGCGGCGCGGCGGGCCGGCAGGACGCCGGAGGCGAGACTGACGGCCAGCGACAGGAGCGTCGCCGCCCCGAGCCACGGCCAGGGGACGACGAAACGGCCGTCCAGCGCCAACGCTGTCAAACCGCCGAAAAGCAGGCCGAGCAGGACGCCGGCAAGATTGCCCATCTGGCCGATTACCACCGATTCCAGCAGGAATTGCCGGGAAATGGTACGCGCCCGTGCCCCCAGGGCCCGGCGCGTCCCTATTTCACGGGTACGCTGTTTCACCGATACGAGCAGGCTGTTCATCAATCCCGTCGAAGCGCCCAGCATCGTTACCAGGCCGATGGCCAGGGCCACCAGCGAAAGTTTTGAACGAAGAGAGGCCAGCGTAGCCTCGGCCCCGTCGGCCTGGACGACCTCGAAATCGGGCTCGGCGCCGGGCGGCAGCCGCCGTACGGCGGCCAGCCGCTGCCCGGCCTCCGCCAGGGCCGCCGATTCAGACACAGCGGGAGGAACACGGACGGTAATGCAGCACGAAAGGGATGAAGCGTCGATGGGAATCAGCAGGGACGCATCCAGGCTAGACCCGTATAGAGCCCCTTCGCGGGCCAGCACACCGACCACGCGATAGCGGCCACCCGCGAAGGAGACCATCTCCCCCAGCCCGTCTTCCGTCCCGAAGAGTTTCTTCCGGACATTGTCGCCCAGCAAGGCAACCGGCTGATGCCCCTCGACTTCCCGCGCCGTAAAACTGCGACCGGCTGTCAAGCGGACATCGTAAACCGACGGATAATTCTCATCGCAGGCCACGACGCGTACCACCGGATCCGTCGCCACCCCGCCACAGCGGACTTGCGCCATCGTTGTCCGTACCGACCATGCTGTAGCGGAGCGGAACGGGGCGTTGAGATGCCCGGTCAAGCCGGGCATGACGGGCCCAATGAACTGTTGAGCCTGACGGAGCGTGATCGGCGACGCGTCGTCGCGGGCCTGCAGGGTGAAACGGCCGGCGCCGGCACGGCCTAGGCTGCCGGCCACCTCATCGGCCAGAATGGACACGGCCGTCTGGATGCCGACCAGCGAAGCGACTCCGACGGCGATAATGGCTACGGTCAACCACATCCTTCGGCGGTTGGCCAGTACAGAATCCAGGGCGAAACGGAAAACATCTCTCATCACAGATCCTCCAGCTAAAGATTTGACTTTCAAAAATAGGATAATTTCGCGGTTTAAACTAAATTTGCAGGATAATATGCACTTATTCTACACTGATAGTTCCTATGGAAGAAAAACCGCGTTCCAAACGCCCCTACACGAAGCGCAGCGATGACGACAAGCGCCGTCCACAGCGCAGATCATACGGCCATAGCGCCACCGATGAGAATCGGTCCGACGCGCCGACCCGAGCCGCAGGCGAGAGAAGTAAAACCTACGGTCGTAGAGATGACCGGAAACCCTACGAAAAGAAGCCCTACGAAAAGAAGCCCTACGAGCGGAAGTCCGATGACCAGAAACCTTATGGCCGCAAGCCCTACGATGACCGAAAGCCCGACTACCGGAAGAAATACACGCCGAAGCCGAAGGATGCAGCCCCTGCCGAAGAAAACGGGCCTGTGCGCCTCAACAAGTTCATCGCCAACTCCGGCATCTGCTCCCGCCGGGAGGCCGACACCTACATCGAAACCGGTCTGGTGACCGTCAACGGCACGATCGTTACGGAACTGGGCACCCGGATCGATCCCCTCAAGGACGACGTCCGGTTCAATGGCCAGCGCATCAAGGGCGAGAAGAAAGTCTATCTCGTGATGAACAAGCCCAAGGACTTTGTCACGACGATGGCCGATCCCCACGCTGACCGCACTGTGATGGATCTTATCTCCAAGACGCTCTGTCCGGAACGCGTGTTCCCGGTCGGCCGCCTCGACAAGGCCACCACAGGCGTGCTCCTCTTCACCAATGACGGCGACCTGACAGAAAAACTGACCCATCCGAAACACGAAATCCGCAAGATCTACCACGCCACGCTCGACAAGAATCTCAAGAAGGAAGACTTCGACCAGATTCTCAACGGCATCGAACTGGAAGACGGCCCTATCGCGGCCGACGCCCTCTCCTACGTGGAAGGCGACAAGGCGCAGATCGGCCTGGAAATCCACTCCGGCCGCAACCGCATCGTCCGCCGCATCTTCGAGCACCTGGGCTACAAGGTCAAGAAACTCGACCGCGTCTATTTCGCCGGCCTGACCAAGAAAAACCTCCGCCGCGGCGCTTGGCGCTTCCTCGACGAAAAAGAGATCGGACTGTTGAAGATGGGGGCGTTCGAATAATGGAAGAGAATAAACAGACCCCGAAGCAGCACCGCTCGGGCTTCGTCAACATCATCGGCAACCCGAACGTCGGCAAATCCACGCTGATGAACGCCCTGCTGGGCGAAAACCTCTCGATCGTGACGGCCAAGGCCCAGACCACCCGCCACCGCATCATGGGCATCCTCAACGGAGAAGACTGGCAGATCGTCTTCTCCGACACGCCGGGCATCCTCAAGCCCACCTACGCGCTACAGCAAAGTATGCTCGACTTCGTGGATGTGGCCATCGGCGACGCCGATGTGATCGTCTACGTCACTGACGTGGTGGAAAAGAAAGACAAGAACGCGGAATACATCGAGAAACTGCAGCGGCTGGAGTGTCCCGTGCTCATCGTCCTCAACAAGATCGACCTGAGCGACCAGCCCACCGTGCTGAAACTCATCCAGGAATGGCAGGAACTCGTACCGAAAGCCGAGATCTTCCCCGTTTCCGCCAAAGAGCGCTTCAACCTGGAAGGCATCCTCGAAACGATCGTCGGAAAACTGCCGGTCTGCCCGCCCTGGTACGACAAGGAGCAGTTCACCGACAAGAGCATGCGCTTCTTCGCCTCAGAAATCATCCGCGAGAAGATTCTTGAAAACTATGACAAGGAAATCCCCTACTGTACCGAAGTGGTGATCGAACGCTTCAAGGAGGGAGATGAACGATACGATATCGGAGCCGTGATCAACGTGATGCGTGACTCCCAGAAAGGCATCCTCATCGGCAAGGGCGGAAGTGCCCTCAAGCGGGTGGCCACCCAGGCGCGCCTGGAGATGGAAGACTTCTTCCAGAAGAAGGTCTTCCTGCAGGTATTCGTGAAAGTGGAGCCCAACTGGCGCGAAGACAAGAAGATGCTTCGGAAATTTGGATACATACAGGACTAAAGGCGACCCCACATGAAAGAAGACGACGAGTTGGACGAACTGGAAGAGAGAAGCGAAGATCTCCCGGAGGAAGAAGAAACGGACCAGACCGTGGACGAGGATGCCGCCGACCCCACACAGGACAAATACGACCGGCTGGTGGCCGAAGGCGAGAACAAGTACAAGCTCTCGGGCATGTACCGCGACTGGTTCCTCGACTATGCCTCCTATGTGATCCTGGACCGCGCCGTCCCCCACATCGAGGACGGTCTCAAGCCGGTGCAGCGACGCATCCTGCACGCCATGCAGAAAGTGGAGGACGGCCACTACCACAAGGTGGCCGGCATCGTGGGCGACACGATGAAATACCATCCGCACGGCGACGCCTCGATCAAAGACGCACTCGTCGGCCTGGGCCAGAAAGAGTACCTGATCGACACGCAGGGCAACTGGGGCAACATCTTCACCGGCGATGCGGCCGCCGCCTCGCGTTACATCGAAGCGCGGCTGAGCAAATTCGCGCTGGAAGTCGCCTTCAACAAGAAGATCACGGAGTGGATTCCTTCCTACGACGGCACGAACCAGGAGCCCGTGGTCCTGCCCATGAAGTTCCCGCTGCTGCTCGCTCAGGGAACCGACGGTATCGCCGTAGGCCTCTCCGTCAAGATCCTGCCCCACAATTTCAACGAACTGCTCGATGCCTGCGTGGCTGCGCTCCGCGACAAGCCGTTCGAGTTGTATCCCGACTTCCCGACAGGCGGCCTGATCGACTGCTCCCGTTACAACAATGGCCTGCGGGGCGGCAAGGTCAAAATCCGCGCACGCATCGTCAAGACCGACAAGCGCACGCTCAGCATCACCGAGATTCCCTATGGCCAGACTACCGAGAGCCTGATCGACTCCATCATCAAGGCCAGCGACAAGGGCAAGATCAAGATCAAGAAAGTGGACGACATGTCGAGCAGCGGCGTGGAGATCAACATCACGCTGCAGAACGACGTTTCACCCGACAAGACCATCGACGCCCTCTACGCCTTTACCAACTGCGAAGTGGCCCTCTCCCCCAACGCCTGCGTGATCATGGACCGCAAGCCGCACTTCCTGGGCGTGGATGAAATCCTGCGCTACAATGCCTTCCACACGAAGGACCTTTTCCAGCAGGAGCTGCAGATCCTCCTCGACGAACTCGAGGGCGACTGGCACTGGTCCTCGCTCGAAAAGATCTTCTTTGAAAAGAAAGTGTACCGCATCCTCGAGAACGATGCGGCTTCGTGGGAAGAACAGTTGAAAGACGTGGAGCGTGAGATGGGCAAGTACCAGTCGCTGCTGCGGCGTCCCATCACGTCGGAAGACATCGCCAAGCTGGTCGAGAAGCCCGTGCGCAAGATCTCGCGCTTCGACATCAAGGCCGCCGAGGAGAAGATCCGCGGCATTGAAGCCGACATCGAAGAGGTGAAGAACAACCTGGAGCATCTCACCGAATTCACGATCCGTTACTTCCAGCAGCTCAAGCGGAAGTACGGCGCCCGCTTCCCCCGCAAGACCGAAGTCTCGACCTTCGAGAACATCCAGGCCGAGAAGGTCATCACCCTCAACGCCAAGCTCTACGCCAACAAGGCCGACGGCTTCGTGGGCACCGACCAGAAAAAGATCGACGGGGCCGAATACATCTGCGACTGCTCGGACATCGCCGAGATCGTGGTCTTCATGAAGAACGGCAAGTATCTGGTGACCAAGGTCAAGGACAAAGCCTTCATCGGCAAGGACATCATCCATGCCGCCGTGTTCAACCGCCGCGACGAACGCACGGTTTACAATGTGGTTTACCGCGACGGCAAGCCGGGCGGCGTCTATTACGCCAAGCGCTTCGCCATCACGGGCATCACCCGCGACAAGGAATACGACCTGACGCTGGGCAAGCCTGGCTCGACGGTCCTGTGGTTCACGGCCAACAGCAACGGCGAGGCGGAGGTGCTCCGCATCCAGTACCGTCCCCGCCCGAAGCTCAAGAAACTGGTGGACGAATACAACTTTGCCGACCTGGCCATCAAGGGACGTACCTCCCGTGGCAATGTGGTTACCAGCAAGAACGCCATCCAACGCATCACGCTCAAAGCCAAAGGCGTATCAACGCTTGCCGGCAAACAGGTCTGGCTCGACGAAGACATCTGGCGCCTCAACGACGCCGGCCGCGGCCGCTACCTGGGAGAATTCTCCGACGGCGACCTCATCCTGGTCGTCTGCAAGGACGGCACCTACTATACGACGGGCTTCGACCTGAGTACCCACTTTCAGGGCGACATCCTGTTGCTGGAAAAATTCGATCCCGAAAAAACATTCTCGGCACTCTACTACGACGGACCTGCCAAGGCCTGGTACATCAAGCGCTTCGGCTTTGAACCGAACAGCGGGATCGCGGTAAACTTCATTGCCGAAGGCAAGAACTCGAAACTGCTGGAACTGAGCGAAGACACCTGGCCTCAACTCGAGGTAAGCTTCAAGGGAAAGAATGCCGGCAAGGAACCGGAACGGATTGACGTGGCCGAATACATCGGAAAGAAAGGTTTCCGGGCCAAGGGCAAGAAGGTCTCCTGGCTGGACATCAAGGCAGTCCGTTTCGTGGAGCCGCTGGTAAAAGAGGAGCCGGAACCGGAAGAACCGGAAGAACCGGACCTGCCGGACGATCCAGACGTCACTGACAGTACAGATGCGCCGCAGTCGCTCCCGAGCCTCGGCGTCGACCAGCCCGATGAGCCCAACTGGAGCAACCCTTCCGAACCCACCTTGTTTTAACCCGCTAACGGTGTGGCACCAAAAACATTGATTATCAACTATTTACGCGCCACATGATCGCAGCGTTGACAGGCTTTATGGCAAGCGGAAAGACGACGTTCGGACGGGCGGCGGCCGAACGGCTCGGCTGGACGTTCGTCGATCTCGACGAACGGATCACCGAGGCACACGGCTCACCTGCCGAGATCTTTGCCTCGCAGGGCGAAGCCCGCTTCCGCGAGATCGAATCTGCCATGCTCAAAGAAGCACTGCAGACGACAGATCCGACCGTGCTGGCGCTGGGCGGAGGAACAGTGCTGCGCGAAGAAAACCGGCAGTTCATCCGCGAACGTGCCATGCTCATCTGGCTCGATACCTCCTTCGACATCATCCTCTCCGAGCTCGGCAATGCCGACCGGCCGCTGCTTCATGGACGGACCCCGGCACAAATCCGCGATCTATACGAAGCACGGCGGCCACTGTACGCTGCCGCCGCCGACTACGTCTTCCCCATTACCTCGACCGACTACGTCCAAGTCATCATCGACCTCGCCTCTTTTATAAAAGACCTCGATTTCCAGCATGCGTAACCCCTCATCCGCCCTCCCCAGTTATCTTTCGGGCATTCTGACCATCGCCCTGGCCGCGACCCTGGCTTTCTACGCCTGCAGCCCGCGAATCCGCCCTACATCCCAACCAGAAGAGACCAGCACCCTGAAGAAAGCCCTGGCCGCCCTGCACGATCCCAGTTCCCGTTATGTCCTGGTGGTCTCGCACCGGGGCGACTGGCGGAACTATCCGGAAAACTCGCTTCCGGCCATCGAATCGGTCATCCGGATGGGCGTGGATGTCATGGAACTGGACCTGAAGCAGACGAAAGACAGCGTATTGGTGCTCTGCCACGACTGGACACTGGACCGGACGACAACCGGCCGGGGCCCCGTCAGCGACTATACCTATGCGGAACTGCAAGCCTTCGACCTGAAACGCGGACACGGCATTGCCATCCCCGGACTCAAGATGCCGACACTGCGACAGGCGCTGGAAATCTGCAAAGACCGCATCCTCGTCAATGTGGACCAGGGATACGAATACTACGACAGGGTCCTGTCCATGGCCGAAGAGCTTGGCATGACCGACCAGATCCTGATCAAGAGCGGGCAACCGCTCTCCGTCGTCCAGGAAAGGATGGCCGGACACGACCACAATCTGCTCTATATGCCGGTCATCAATGTCGCTCCTCCCGAAAAAATGGCTCTCTTTGACGAATATATCGCCGCGAAACCCTCCCAACTTGCCTATGAGATCTGTTTCGGCCAGCTCGATGACAACACCCGCAACGTGGCCCGCCGGGTTCTCGATTCCGGCGCCAAACTCTGGATCAATACCCTCTGGGCATCCCTGTGCGGTGGCTACGATGACGACCGGGCCTTTGACAGCGAAGATCCCGACACCGTGTACGGACCGATCCTCGACCTGGGTTGCTCCATCATCCAGACCGACCGTCCTGAATTCTTGATTGCCTATCTGAAGAAAAAAAACCGACACTGATATGAACCGATTAAGTACCTTTTTCCTGCCGGCGCTCCTTCTGCTGGTATGTGCATGTTCCCCGAAAGCAGTCCGGATGCCGGCCGACGCCTTGGCGCTCCGCAGCCCGGACACCCAGCTGGAACTGAAATTCGCCGTCGTGGACGGTGTGCCGACCTATACGCTGGACCGGGCCGGAAAAGCCGTGATCCTGCCTTCCCGTCTGGGATTTGAACTGATCGACCGGGAAAGCCTGGACCAGGGATTCACCTTGACCGGCTCCGCTTTCGACACTTTCGACGAAACCTGGGAACCGGTCTGGGGCGAGGAAGCGCAGATCCGGAACCATTATAACGAACTGTTGGTCAACCTCAAGAAGGATTCAGGCGAAGCCATGGACATCCGCTTCCGTCTCTACGACGACGGCCTGGGTTTCCGCTACGAATTCCCGCTGGAGAACAAACTGACCTACTTCAAGATCCGGGAGGAACTGACGGAATTCGCCCTGACCGAAGACCCGATGGCCTGGTGGGTGCCCGGCGATTATGACATCCAGGAATTCTGCCCCACGGAATCCCGGCTCGCTGAAGTCCGGACCGCCACCGATTCCGTACGCGCGAAAGGCGGCTGGCCGCGGGTCCAGTCCTCGCCTACCGGGGTCCAGACTGCCCTGCAGTTGAAGACCGATGCCGGCCTCTATCTCAACATCCACGAAGCCGCCACGCTCGATTATCCCACAATGCATCTGGACTGGGGCGAAACTGACCATGTGCTGCGCGCCAACCTGACGCCCGATGCAGAAGGCGTGAAGGGCCGCATGCAGGCGCCCTGCAAAACGCCCTGGCGTACCGTCATGGTCTGCACCTCCGCCACGGAAGTGCTGGCTTCCAGGCTGATCCTCAACCTCAACGACCCTTGCGTCCTGGAAGATGTCAGCTGGATTCATCCTGTCAAATACATGGGTGTCTGGTGGGAAATGATCACAGGCAAGAGCCATTGGTCCTACACGAGCGACTATCCTTCGGTCCAACTGGGCGTAACGGACTACGCGCACTCCAAGCCGCACGGCCGGCACGGCGCGAACAATGCGAACGTGCGGCGTTATATTGACTTTGCGGCGGAAAATGGTTTCGACGCCTTGCTGATTGAAGGCTGGAACGAAGGCTGGGAAGACTGGTACGGCTGCCAGAAAGATTTCGTCTTCGACTTCCTGACGCCCTACCCGGATTTTGATCTGCCCGCGCTCAACCAGTATGCCCACCAGAAAGGCATCCGGCTGATCATGCATCACGAAAGCTCCTCCTCCACCGTCAACTACGAACGCTGGATGGAACAGGCCTACACGTTGATGAACCAGTATGGCTACGACGCCGTCAAGAGCGGTTACGTGGGCGCGATCATTCCGTATGGAGAGCACCACTACAGCCAGCCTATCAATAACCACTACCACTACGCCATCGTCGAGGCCGCGAAGCATCACATCATGGTCGACGCCCACGAAGCTGTCCGGCCCACCGGCCTGTGCCGCACCTGGCCCAACATGATCGGCAACGAGAGCGCCATGGGCAACGAGTTCCGCAGTATCATCGAACCGGGCCACACCACCATCCTGCCCTTCACCCGGCTGCAGGGCGGTCCGATGGACTTCACGCCCGGCATCTTCGAGATGGACATCCACAAGGTGAACCCGGACGACAATCAGAAGATGCGCCACACGCTCTGCAACCAGCTGGGCCTCTACGTGACCTTCTACTCGCCGCTCCAGATGGCGGCCGACCTGCCCGAGAATTACGCCCGCTTCATGGACGCCTTCCAGTTCATCAAGGACGTAGCCGTCGACTGGGACAAGAGCCTGTACCTGGAAGCCGAGCCGGGCGCCTATATCATCACAGCCCGTCACCCGAAGTATGCGACCCTAAACGCAGGCCGCTTAAGCGGCAAATCCAGCGTCTGGGAGTTCGTAAATGCAGGGGGCCGGCAGCATGACGTATGGTATGTGGGCGGCATCACTGACGAAAACGCCCGTACGTTTGACGTCAAACTGGATTTCCTGCAACCCGGCCTGCAATATGAAGCCACCATCTACGCCGATGCCCCCGGCGCCGACTTCGAAACCAACCCGCAGGCATATACCATCACGAAACAGACTGTGGATTCCTCTACCGTCCTGAAATTATGGATGGCCCGCTCCGGCGGTTTCGCCATCTCGCTGCGATCTTTATAAACTGAACCATGAAGAGATTCCTGTATCTCGCCCTCCTGGCTGCCGCGACGCTTTCCTGCGGCAGGAATGCCTATACCGTTGACGGCATTTTCACGACAGACAACGGGACACAAGTGTACCTGATCGACATAGACCGCAGCGACACGCTCGGGGTAACGGCAGTGCAGGACGGCAGATTCTCTTTCTCCGGAAACGTGAAGGAGCCTTGCTATGTCTATGTGGGACGGGAGCGGCAGCGGGTCCGTTTCCTGCTGGAACCGGGCACCGTCCGCGTGAACATCGACGAGCGGACGGAAGAAGGCACGCCGCTGGTGGATGCCTACAACGCCTTCCACAAACGGTTCTACGCCTATGCCCGCGAGCAGCGGGAAGAAAAGGCGGCGCTGACCGATTCCGTTGTGCTGGCCAACCGCGACAATCTCCTGGGCGCGCTGGCGCTCGAGGACCTGGCCTATGTCGATACGAGCCGCTTTATGGCGCTCCATGCGCAGGTATCCGACAAAGTCCGCGACTTCAGCCTGGTCAAGAAGGCTTTCGAATCGATTGATCTGCAGAACCGCACAGCGGCGGGACAGATGTTCACGGACTTCACGGTCGCGGGGGGCAATCCCGACGGCTCCGATGTTAAACTCTCCGATTACGTGGGCCGCGGCAAGTATATCCTGCTCGATCACTGGGCCTCCTGGTGCGGCCCCTGCAAGGCGGAGATGCCTTACATCAAGAAGACCTGGGAAGCTTTCGCAGGCGATCGCTTCGACGTGGTGAGCATCGCCGTGAGCGACAAGCGGGCCGACACGGAAAAAGCCCTGACGAAACTCGACATGCCCTGGCACCAGATTCTGGACGGGGGCAGCCTTCCGAAAGACCTGTACGGCGTTTCCGCAATCCCCCACCTGATCCTCTTCGCCCCCGACGGGACCATCCTCAAACGGGGCATGCGGGGCGAAGAAATCTATACGACGATCGCGGAACTGTTGAAGAATTAGCGCAGTTCCTGTTCCAGGAAACTGTAGAAGCCGGCACTTTCTCCGATGAAGATCCGGACGATTCTTCCGTCAGGACCCACGAGAATCTTCGTGGGATAGCCGCCTACCCCATAAAGGGCGGCTACATCCACATCGCCATCATTGATGACATGCTTCCAAGGCATGTCATAGCGGATCAGGGCAGCGCGCCAATCCGAGGCAGGTTCGTCGCAATCAATGCTCAGGATTTCCAGGCGGTTGTTATGCCGCGCATAGAATTGCTGCATCCGCGGCAAGCCTTCGATGCAGTTGTGGCACCAGCTGCCCCAGAAGTCGAGGAGAAAATACCTTCCATCCTGTATCGAAGAAAAGGCCAGCGATCTGCCGTTCGGTGCCGGCAAGGAGAAGTCCGGTGCCTTCGCTCCAGGATAGATCCGGGAGCCGGCCGTTTCCAGGTTCCGCCGGGCTTCCAGGACTTTCATCTGCACGGCAATCAGGGGCTTCATCACGCCGTCCTTCACCGACGGATCGAGCAGGTTCAGCGCTTCCGGCGCCCGGTCGAGGCAGTCGCCGATGACCGTGGCCGAGAAGAGCGAGGACGGATGCTCCCGCACGAAGGAAAGGGCCGCCTCGGCGATCTGCTCGTCATTCTTGCCCAGCGGGGCGATCAATTCCTCATAGGCGGCCTGGTCCTGATAGAACTGCGATCCCGTGATCGTATAGTTGTCGAACGAGCCTGAAATGATGGCGTGCTCCCCCGGAACGGTCATCAGACGGACGAACTTTCCAGTCTGGAGGCCTTGCCGGGCCAGGTCGGTGATGAGGATCGTAACCGGCTTGTCGTAATCGACGTCGAAGGCGAAAGCGCCGGCGAGGCAGTCAAGCGTATCTACGCGCTCCGTTCCGCCATTGCCAAGCTGGACGACGGCCAACTGGCTGGCGCCGCCTTCCAGAACGCCGGAGACTTGATACTTCGAACAGGCCGTCATTCCGAGCACGGCCACCAGGCAGAAGATGAATTGGATCCGGGTCATATCCGTAGAACTGTTATTGGAACATCTCGGTCATCGGACGGCCGCGCCATTCTTTCGGAATCTGCAGGCCGAGCGCATAGGCCAGCGTGGCCGGCAGGTCGTACTGCATCATCGGATAATCCAGGACGTAGCCTTTGCGGATGTTCTTTCCGAAGAGGATGAAGGGCGTCTCGAGATGCAGCATCTGGAGTTGTCCGTGCCCTTTGTCGGAGCCGCCGTGGTCAGAAGAGAACACGAAGATCGTGTCATCGTAAATGCCGGCATCCTTGCAGGCCTGCATGATGATGCCGACCATGCGGTCGGTATCTTCCAGACAGTCGTAGTAGCCGGGCGTATCCCAACCGTCACGATGGCCGACTTCGTCGACGTCGCCGATGTAGAAGGTAAAGAAGGTCGGTTTCTTCTCCAGGATATATTTCACCCCATGTTCCCGGGTATATTTTTCCAGCGTGTAGTTGTCCGGATTGTGATAACCCGGATCATACAGGTGGTAGTTGAGAACCGCCGTGTCGAGCAGCGGGCCGACGCCGTCCCAGTTATATACGCAGCCTGACTCGGAATCGGGACGCTGTTCGCGCAGCAGCGTATAGACGGTCGGCGGCATCCCGCGGCCATTGTCCAGAACGGCCGGAATCTCGGGCTTGGAAGAATTCCAATGACCATACCCGTGCTGCTCTGTCGGCAACCCGTTGAAAATCGTGGCCCAGTTGATGGCCGACGATGACGGCATCACGGAGCGTTTTCCCAGGGTATAGCTCCCCTGCTCCATCATCATCTTGACATTCGGCATCCGTGCCAGCAGCGCAGGATCCTTGAAAGCCGGCGTCGACACGCCGTCAACACCGATAAAAATGACATGTCCGGCCTTCGGCCGTGTCTGATCGGTGCAGGCGCAGCAGGCAGCCAGCACCGCCAGGATAATCATAAGAAATCTTTTCATAGCAATTTCGGGGCTTTCCACAAATTTAGCAAAAAGACCCGATTCCGGCAAACAATCCGGGACTAGAAGAGTTCTTTCTCCTTGATGTCTTTGACGCGGAGCTGGATGTTGGCGATGCCGCGGTAGTAGTTCTCGGCGATGGAGTAGCAGATGTCCACCGGGTTGCCGGCCTGCATGTGTTCAAAGTGCTCGGAAAGGTTGAAGGCGATGGCCGAGATGTGGTGGTAAGGTTCGTCTTCCTGGATGAGTTCGAGTTTGAGGTGCTTGAGGTCGCCGTGCTCGGCGCTTCCGACTTTGCGGCCGTTGCCGTTGTCGTACACGTTTTCGGTGATGAACACGGGCGACTGGTTGCCGGGGCCGAAGGGCTGGAACTGCTTGAGCAGGCGGAAGAACTTGGGCGTAATTTGGTTGAAGTCGAGATACGAGTCGATGTCCACCGTCGGCGTCATCACCACGTTCTTGATCTTGGCCGCGACGGTGGCTTCAAACCGCTCGCAGAATTCGTTGAAGTGCTCTTCCTTGATGGTCAGGCCGGCCGCATACATGTGACCGCCGAAATTCTCCAGCAGGTCAGCGCAGCTCTCGATGGCGTCGTAGAGGTCGAAACCGGCAATGGAACGGGCGCTGCCCGTGATGAAGCCGTTCGACTTGGTCATGACGATGGTCGGCCGGTAGTAGGCTTCCACCAGGCGGGAGGCCACGATGCCGACCACGCCTTTGTGCCAGGATGGATTATAGACGATCGTCGATTTCCGCGAAGCGAAATCGGGCATTTGCTGCACCATGCGGAGAGCCTCGTCAGTAATCTCACGGTCGATTTTCTTGCGGTCGTTGTTGTGGTCGTTGATTTCACCGCCGATTTTCATCGCTTCCTGGTCATCGCGGGCCGTAAGCATGTCCACGGCCGTCCGGCCGCTTTCCATGCGCCCGGCCGCATTGATGCGCGGGCCGATCTTGAAGACAATCTCGTCGATGGTGATGCGGTGCTTCTCCAGGCCGGAGAGTTTGATGATGGGTACCAGTCCCTTGCGCGGATTCTCGTTGAGCTGCTTGAGGCCATAGTAAGCCAGGACGCGGTTCTCGCCCGTCACGGATACCAGGTCGGAGGCGATGCTCACGACCAGCAGGTCGAGCAGTGACTGATACTGCTCGAACGGAATTCCGTGCCGCGAAGCATAGGCCTGGACCAACTTGAATCCCACACCACAGCCCGACAGGTCATCGAATGGGTAGGTGCAGTCTTCCCGCTTGGGATCGAGCACCGCCACGGCGGGCGGAAGCTCTACATCGGGCAGGTGGTGGTCGCAGATGATGGTGTCAATCCCTGCCTTCTTGGCATATTTGACTTTCTCGACGGCCTTGATGCCGCAGTCGAGCGTGATCAGCAGCGTGCATCCGTGCGCTTTGGCCGTATCAATTCCCTTGTAGGAAACGCCATACCCCTCGTCGTAGCGGTCGGGTATATAATATTCTATGTTGGGATTGAACTGCCGGAAGAACGAATAGACAAGCGATACCGCCGTGGTTCCGTCGACGTCGTAATCGCCGTATACCAAAATCCGCTCCTTGTCACGGATTGCCTGGTCCATGCGCTCGACCGCTTTGTCCATATCTTTCATCAGGAACGGATCGTGCAGCATGCTCAGGTCGGGACGGAAGAATTCACGGGCTTTGGCAAAAGTATCGATGCCGCGCTGGACGAGCAAGTTGGCCAACACCTGGTCGATCCCCAGCTCCTGTGCGAGCTGGCGGACGGATGCGGGATTTCCCTGCTCCTTGACGACCCATTTCTTCTCGATACCCATAAAAACACTTGCTCAGTTTGCAAAGATAACAAAAATGTCGGGGTTTCCGCAAAAAAAATGCTATCTTTGTAAATTCAACGAAAATTTGTGCAAAATGGAAATAACAGATCTCAACGAACAGGAACTGAACCGCCGCGCCTCGCTGCAGAAAATCCAGGAACTGGGCATCAACCCCTACCCGGCAGCCGAGTTTCCCGTCAATGCCACGACGCAGGAAATCAAGGCAGGTTACGATCCTGAGAAAGGGAACTTCAACGATATCACGATCGCCGGCCGCATGATGAGCCGCCGCATCATGGGCGCCGCCTCCTTCATCGAACTGCAGGATGACTGCGGGCGCATCCAGGTCTATGTCAAGCGTGACGAGATCTGCCCCGGTGAAGACAAGACGATGTACAACACCGTCTTCAAGAAACTGCTCGACATCGGCGACATCATCGGCATCGAAGGCTATGCGTTCATCACGCAGACGGGCGCTCTCTCCATCCATGCCCGGAAGCTGACCGTGCTCAGCAAATCGCTCCGCGTGCTCCCGATCGTCAAGACGGACGCCGACGGCACCGTCCACGACGGTTTCTCCGATCCCGAACTCCGCTACCGGATGCGCTACGTCGACCTGATCGTCAATCCGCAAGTGAAAGAGATCTTCGAGAAACGGACGAAGATCATCGGCACGATGCGTGAATACTTCAACGAACACGGCTATCTCGAAGTGGAGACCCCGATCCTCCAGTCGATTCCCGGCGGCGCGACGGCCCGTCCGTTCATCACCCACCACAATACCCTCGACATCCCGCTCTACATGCGCATCGCCAACGAACTCTACCTGAAACGGCTTATCGTGGGCGGCTTCAAGGGCGTGTATGAATTCGCCAAGGACTTCCGCAACGAAGGCATGGACCGCACCCACAACCCCGAGTTCACCTGCATGGAGATCTACGTGGCCTACAAGGACTACAAGTGGATGATGAAATTCGTCGAGACGATGATCGAGCGGATCGCCCTGGCCATCAACGGCAAGACGAAATTCGAAGTCTGGGGCAACGAAATCGAGTTCAAAGCCCCGTACCGCAAGCTCCCGATGCTCGACGCCATCAAGGAATACGCTGGCGTGGACATCGCCGGCATGGACGAAGCCCAACTGCGCGAAACCTGCCAGAAACTCAACGTCCCGATCAAGCCCGAAATGGGCAAGGGCAAGTTGATCGACGCCATCTTCGGCGAATATTGCGAGAAGAATCTGGTCCAGCCTACCTTCATCATCGACTATCCGGTGGAGATGAGTCCGCTGACCAAGCGTCACCGCACGAATCCCGACCTCACGGAACGTTTTGAACTCTTCGTCAACGGCAAGGAGCTGGCCAATGCCTACAGCGAGCTCAACGACCCGATCGACCAGCTGGAACGTTTCAACGACCAGGTGCGCCTGAAAGACGCCGGCGACGACGAAGCCATGTACATTGACATGGACTTCGTGCGGGCACTCGAATACGGCATGCCGCCAACGTCCGGTCTGGGCATGGGCATCGACCGCCTGACGATGATGATGACCAATTCCTCCACCATCCAGGACGTCCTCTTCTTCCCGCAGATGCGGCCCGAAAAGAGTGCCCCGAAGGAGGAAAAGCCTGAATAAGTCCATGGCGGAGATCCTCTCCTCCCCGCAGAATCCCAAGATCAAGGAGCTCCTGGCCCTTGAGAAAGAATCCCGCGAGCGGAAAGCCCGCGGGCTCTTTGTCGTGGAGGGGCGGCGCGAATTCGAGCGCGCCGTAGCGGCGGGATTCGAACCCGTGACCGTTTTCGTCCGCGAAGGCGAGGCGGAAGCGGCTTCGGCGGATTTCGTGGTCACCAGCCGCCTCTATGAGAAAATCGCCTATCGCGGCGGCACAGAAGGCATCGTAGCCATCCTGAAAGCCCGGAAAACAAGCCTCGCGCAGCTGCATCTTTCCCCGACGCCGCTCATCCTGGTCCTGGAAAGTGTGGAAAAACCCGGTAACCTGGGCGCCGTACTCCGCAGCGCCGACGCTGCGGGTGTCGATGCCGTCCTCGTCTGCGATCCGCTGACCGACCTCTACAATCCCAACCTGGTCCGGGCCAGTCTCGGCGCCGTCTTTTCGGTGCCGGTCGTCGCCTGCACGTCGGAAGCGGCCTGCGCCTGGCTGAAAGCCCATGGCATCGCCATCCTGACGGCCCAGCTGCAAGACTCGGAACGCTATTATGAAACCGACATGGTCCGCCCGACGGCCCTCGTCTTCGGCACCGAGGACAAGGGGCTTTCCGATTTCTGGCGGGAGCAGGCCGACGCCCATATCCGCATTCCCATGGCCGGCATGATGGATTCCCTCAATGTTTCCGTTTCCGCGGCCGTCCTCGCCTTCGAGGCTGTCCGCCAGCGCAACCTGAAAAACCTGCAACGATGAAATACGGTCTGATCGGTTTCCCGATTTCCCACAGTTCCAGTCCCAGCCTGTTCCGGGCCGCCTACCCCGACAGGCCCGACCTGACCTACGACTTGATCGAAGAAGAAGATTTTGAACGGGCCTATGCCCGATTCCTGGCGCACTACGACGCCGTCAACGTGACAGCACCTTTCAAGGGTGAGGCTTTCCGAAAAGTGGACGTGACCGACACGATTGCGCGGGAATTGCGGGCTGTCAACATCCTCAAGAAGAAAGACGGCAAGATTTACGGATACAATTCCGACTTCTGGGCGCTGCAGAAACTGCTGGCTCCCTATGTGAGCCGGGAACGACGGCCGCGGGTCCTGGTAATCGGCTGCGGCGGAGCCGCCAAGGCAGCCGCGCTGGCAGCGCTCAAGCTGCGCATGGCAGTCATGGTAGCCAACCGCGACTTCAGGAAGGCGCGGGAGTTCTGCTTTACCGGCGGCGGGATGATTCCGCTCAAACTGGAACAGGCTGCCGCACAGGCAGCCGGAGCAGACATTCTCATCTATGGTCTGCCCGTCCGTATCGACCTGGTTGACAATCTTCCCTTGGAAGGCCGCGTAGTCGTGGAAGCCAACTACAAGGATCCCTGCCTGGATCAAAGGTGCACCGAAGCAGGTGCCACCTACCTCTCGGGCATGGACTGGCTCCGGGAGCAGGCGCTCTCCGGATACCGGCTGATGACCGGCCTGGATCCTGACGAAGCGCGTGTCAGGGCCTGCGGTGCCCAATAAGCATACATCAATCTATGATCACTACTTTCAGTATCCTGCTTTTTTTTCATGGCAGTCCTGTCCGCATTTCTGGGCTGGCGGCTGCTGCGTCAAAAAAATGAAATAAACGAATTACTCGAACTGATCTCGTTCGACCGCGAGCGCATGGCTCCGGCCATCCACAGCCTGGTGGAACTGTTGTCGGAGATTGCCAATGCGGCGGCCCGCAGCGGAGACAGCGAGTACCTGCTGGCCAAGCGGCTCGACCTCATCCTCTCTTCCACGCGCGGCGAGGGGCGCACCATCAAAGATCATTTCCTGAACGTGGCCGACCTCTACGAGTCCGGCCTGCTGACCCATCTGGCGCAATTGTATCCCGAATTGAACCGGGGTGAGATCGGATTGTGCGGCATGATCATGCTCGATCTCGAGCCTGCCTGTATCAGCCGGATTCTCGGCTATGAACATGTCCAGACGTTCTACAACAAGCGGACGGTCATCCGCAAGAAACTGCATCTTGACCAGGATGAATCGCTCGAAGGATTTCTCAGCGGGCAAGTATCACAACTGAAACTGAAAAACGACCTGTACTTCCGCCATCTGAAGCAAAAGTACTGATTCTGAGGGGCACCGCTTCCGCCGTGTCCGACCGGTCACGAACCGCACCGGCAGGACCCCTGGCACACCGGGCGCGGCGGAAGGGTTCCCCTGTTTCATTTTTTATTTGCGAATCTTGGAGAAACTCCGTACATTTAGCGAAAATTAGGTACTATGGCACTGAATAAAGTTTTACTCATTGGAAATGTAGGGAAAGATCCTGAAATCAGACATCTGCAGGGCGGCGCATCGGTCGCCACCATCACGCTGGCCACCAGCGAACGATACAGGGACCGGAACGGAGAATCGCGGGAATTGACGGAGTGGCACACCATCATTGCCTGGCGCCAACTGGCCGATCTGGCGGAAAACTACATCCGCAAGGGCAGCCAGATCTACGTGGAAGGCAAAATCCGCAGCCGCAGCTGGGACGACCAGAACGGCCAGAAACGTTATGTGACCGAAATCCAGGCCGACGCGATCCAACTCCTCGGCCGCCGCAGCGACAACCCGGCCGCGAACCAACAGCAGGCTCAGCCGCAGAACTATGGTCAACCCGCCTATGGTCAACCGAACTATGGCGGCGGCTACAACGCCCCTGCCCAGCCGCAGCAGCAACCGCCGCAGCAACAGTTCCAGCCCCATCAGCCCACAACCCCGATCGTCAACCCTGCCGACCTGACCGACGACGGCCCTGACGACCTGCCGTTCTGATCTTGCTGTCAAAACAAGAAGAAAGCCGTCCGGATGGGCGGCTTTCTTCTTGTTTACAAACAGCTTGCTACGCGACCTCCTTCGAAGGCCGGTCGATCTTGAGTTCGGGGTGCTTCTTCGAGTTGAAGAAGAGGCAGACCGCGACGGTGATGGCGACGATGCCCAGGGAGACGAAAATGAACTCGGAGTGGACGGCGGCTGCTTTGTCCAGAATCTCAGCCGTTGAGGCGTCGAGGCCTTCCTTCTTGTCGGCATAGTTCTTCATGATGCGGCCCACGAAGATCGGGACGAGCAGCATGCCCATATTCTGGATCCAGTAAATCATCGAGTAGGCCGTACCCAGATTCTTCTCGGGGATGATCTTCGGAACGGTCGGCCACATCGCCGAAGGGACCAGCGAATAGCCGATGCCCAGCAGTACGATGGCGGCATAGCCGTAGAAATGCACGCCGGGTGCGAAACCGATGATCAGGTGCGCGCAGAACACCAGGATGGCACCGAGGATCATCCAGGTCGTAGCCTTGCCCACCTTGTCGACCAGCGCACCGAAGAGCGGCGTGAAGATCACGGGCGCGAAAGCGATCATCGAGATCATGACGGAAGCCGTGGAGGCGTCGAGACCGAAGCGCGGGATGATGATCGAAGTACCGAACTTCTTGAAACTGATGACGCAGCAGTAGAAGAACACGCAGAGCAGCGCAATCATGATGAAACGCGGGTTGCTCAGCACCTTGAGGATGTCGGAGAATTTGAACTTATCTTCCTCCTTCACCTCGCCCCGCTGGGAGACGATTCCCTCCTGGCGGTCATACTTGGCGTCCATCGCCACGAAGATGGCCCAGAGGATCGCGCCGATGAACAGCAGCGACAGGCCTACGATGGCAGGCTTGTTGGTTTCCGAAAGGGTGTACATCGTCCCTTCCATATGGTTCTTGAGCACGAGCACCGGCGAGAGCAGCATCGCAAGGCCGGTACCGATACGCGCAATGGCCAGCTGCAGGCCCATGGCCAGGGCCACGTTCTTTCCCTTGAACCATTTGGCGATGGACCGGGTGACCGCAACGCCGGCGATTTCGCTGCCCAGGCCGAAAAGCATGCAGCCGACATAGGCGATCGTCAGCGAAGAGTTGGGCGTCAGGTTCTTGGCAGAAATGGCACAGGTCACGATGGCCGCACCGAGCACCATCAGTCCGACAAAGACGGAACCGATGAGCCGCACGCCGAACTTGTCGAGCAGGATGCCGCAGATGATCAGGCCTCCCCACACGCAGAGGAAGGAATAGCCGCCGGCATAGAAGCCAAACTGCTGGGAGTTCCAGCCGAGCTGCAGCATCTCCGGATTCTTGAAGATCTGCGACACGGTGGAGAACATGTCGTCGAAGAAGTAGGAGCCGAACATCGGCACCACCAGGCAGGCAAGCGCCAGCCAGCAAGCGATCTTGCTTGTCTTCAGGGTTTTGGTATCAGTTGCCATAGGGAAAAGGATTTACTTGATGTTGGGTTCTTCCAGACCGAGATGCTTCTTCTTGTCGACCACCTTCAGGTAGAGGCCGATCAGCAGGGCGGCCACACCGAGGCAGGCCAGCATCACGAGGGCCCAGGTATAATTGAGTTCGTCGGGGCCAGTGCCCGGGGCGTTGGTGCTGGTGAGCACGTTGCCGATGAGGATCGGGAAGAGCCACAGGCCGATGTTCTGGATCCAGAAGATGAGTGCGTAGGCCGAGCCGATGATCTTCTCGTCCACCAGCTTCGGGACCGACGGCCAGAGAGCGGCCGGAACGAGCGAGAACGAAGCGCCGAGGACCAGGATCGTGGCGTAGGCTACGACCGTGCCGCCGACGGCGCTGCCCTTGAACAGCGGCAGCACGAAGGCGAAGGTCAGGTGGCAGAGAATCAGGAGCAGCGAGCCGATGACCAGCATCGAGGCCGCCTTGCCCTTGTGGTCCACATAGCTGCCGAGAATCGGGGTAATGGCCACGGCCAGCAGCGGGAATACGGCGAAAATGGTCTCGGCAGTGCCGCGCTTGAAGCCCATGACGCAGTAGACCACGAGTGCCACGACGGCAATCGCCATCAGGCCCCACTTCAGCCCCTTGTTCTTCTTGACGAAGTTGCTGGCGAAGGCGCAGACAGCCACCACGAGCATAATGACATACTGGACGATGGTCACGGCCTCACCCGCCCAGAAGCTGCCGGCGGCAGGTTCGGAGAGGGTCAGGTTGCACTGCAGCATGTTGACCGCATATTTCTGGAACGGGAAAATGGCGCTGTAATAGAGCACGCAGAGCAGGGCCACAAGCCAGAATCCCAGGCTGGAGAGGATCTTGCCGATATCGGACACCTTGAACGGATCGTCCTTCTCCTCGGCCTCGCCAGTCTGCTTGTCGAGCTTTTTGTCCATGAAGAAGTACGTGATGAACATGATCAGGGCGATGCACAGCAGCACCACACCGAAGGCCACCGAACGGGACACTTCGATCTGGCCGCCCAACTTGGCGAAGTAAGGCGAGAAGATCATGCAGGTGGCCACGCCCAAGCGGGCGAGGGCCATCTCGGAACCCATGGCCAGGGCGGTCTCACGTCCCTTGAACCACTTGACGATGCCACGGCTCACCGTGATGCCGGCCATCTCGCAGCCGCAGCCGAAGATCATGAAGCCCAGGCCGGCCAATTTCGCCGAGGCAGGCATTCCCTTGTAGAACGGAAGGATATCGTCGATAAAGCCTGCACCCGTATGCCAGTTGAGGTTCTCGGTGAACCAGTGTTCCAGGCCGCTGCCCATGAAAGCAGGACTGACGGCGTAGTACTTGATCAGACCGCCTGCCAGCATCACGGCGCCTGAAAGGACCGCTGTGAAGCGGACACCCATCTTGTCGAGGATAATACCCGCGAAAATCAGGAAAAAGACGAAAACGTTGAGGAAGGTCTCGGAACCCTGCATGGTGCCGAAAGCTTTGGAATCCCATCCCCGCGTCGATTCCATCAGGTCCTTGATCGGCGAAAGGATGTCCATGAAAATGTAGGCGCAGAACATGCCCAGCGCCAGCAGGAGCAGCGCGATCCAGCGCATCGCCGCCGAATCCCGCAAAGTTTGTTTCACTGTTTCAGTCATATGGATGATTTTGTATTATTTCCTCGTTTTTCCGGAAAATTCCGAATTTACGAAAGTACAAAAAAACGCGTGAAATGGCAAATAAAAATACTGCAGCGAGTATGATTTCATTATTTGAAAAATAAGCGCTAACTTAGCAGATTCAATGTAATCTTCTATCCAGGATATGAAAACGCTCGACGTAGTTTTAGGTCTCCAATGGGGAGATGAAGGCAAAGGCAAGATCGTGGACGTGCTCGCGGAGCGCTACCCCGTGGTGGCGCGTTTCCAGGGCGGTCCCAACGCCGGCCACTCCATCCAGTTCGGAAAAACCTCCTTTGTACTGCACTCCGTCCCTTCCGGCGTATTCCGGAATGGTTCCATCAATATAATAGGTAACGGCGTGGTCCTCGATCCCACCATTTTCCGCGAAGAATGCCAGGCCATCGAGGCGCTTGGCGTCCCGGTCCGGGAACGTGTGAAAATCGCCCGGCGGACCCACCTGATCGTCCCGACCCACAAGTTGCTCGACGCGGCCGACGAGGCGGCGCTCGGCAAGGCCAAGATCGGTTCGACCCTCAAGGGCATCGGTCCGGCCTACTCCGACAAGACGGGCCGCAACGGCCTTCGCGTGGGCGACCTGCTCGAAGCGGGCTTCGACGAAAAATACGCGACGCTCAAACGGAAACACATGGCCCGGCTCGCCCAATACGACTTCACCTATCCCTTCGACCTGGAAGCAGCGGAAGCACAATGGCTTGCTGATGCCGAATACCTCAAGACCTTTGAAATCATCGACGCCGAATACGAAACCAACGCCCTGCTCCAGGCAGACAAGGCCATCCTCGCAGAAGGAGCCCAGGGATCGATGCTCGACGTGGACTTCGGCTCCTACCCGTTCGTCACCTCTTCCTCCACTGCCTGTGCCGGCGCCTGCACCGGACTGGGCGTCGCACCCGGCCGCATCGGCAAGGTGTACGGTGTCTTCAAGGCCTACTGCACCCGTGTGGGCAGCGGCCCCTTCCCCACGGAATTGAGTGACGCCACGGGCGAAGCGTTGCGGCAGAAAGGACATGAGTTCGGTGCGACCACCGGCCGTCCCCGCCGCACCGGCTGGCTCGACCTCCCGGCTCTCAAGTTCGCCGTAATGATCAGCGGCGTCACCGACCTGATCATGATGAAGGCCGACGTCCTCGACGGTTTCGATACCGTCAAGGTGGCCTGCGGCTACCGCGTGGACGGTGTGCGTACCGACCGGGTGCCGTACGACGTATATGCGGAGATTGAACCGGTATACAAGGAGTTCAAGGGCTGGAAGTGCGACCTGGGCAACTGCCGGAGCGAAGCGGAACTGCCGGAAGCGTTCAAAGCTTATATCGCTTACATCGAACAGGAAACCGGCGTGCCGATCCGGATCCTTTCGCTGGGTCCCGACCGCGACCAGACCATAATCCGACAGTAACGTGGCCCTGCTGGAATCTATCAGCGACCCGTCTCAGATCCGGGCATTCGACAATGCGCAGCTCGAGCAGTTATGTGCCGAGTTGCGTGAGTATATTATCGCCTGCTGCGCAGAGAACCCAGGACACATCGGCGCCAGTCTCGGCGCCGTGGAGATCGCCGTGGCCATCCACCACGTGTTCAACACGCCCGAAGACAAGGTTGTATGGGACGTGGGACACCAGGCCTACGCCCACAAAATCCTGACCGGTCGTCGCGAAGCGTTCAAGCAGAACCGGAAATACCACGGCATCAGCGGTTTTCCCCGCCGTGAAGAAAGTCCTTACGACGCTTTCGGCACCGGACACTCCTCCACTTCAATCTCGGCGGCCCTCGGTCTGGCCGTAGCGGCAAAGTTCGAAGGGAAACATGAGCATGTGATCGCCGTCATCGGCGACGGCGCCCTTTCAGGCGGCCTGGCTTTCGAAGGGCTCAACAACGCCGGCAGCCAGGGCACCGACCTGCTGGTCATCCTCAACGACAACCAGATCTCCATCGACAAGAACATCGGCGCGATGCACAACTACCTGCTCAAGGTGACCACCGACCGCCGGTACAACAAACTGAAGAAAAGCATCTGGGACCGGCTGGGGGCCGGCCGGCTCCGCGAATGGCTGCAGAAGCAGGTGAAGAACACCAAGCGCAGCCTCACCCGGGCCGACGGTGAAACCCTCTCCCTGTTCGACTCGCTGGGATTCCGCTATTTCGGGCCGATCGACGGCAACGACATCGCTGCGATGACCTATATGCTGGGACGCCTCAAGGCGATTCCCGGACCCAAGCTGCTCCACGTGATTACCACAAAAGGCAAGGGTTACGCACCCGCGGAGGAAGACCAGACCGTCTGGCACGCTCCGGGCACGTTCGACGTGGAGACGGGCCGGCGCACCGGCAAGAAGAGCGACATCGCCAAGTTCCAGGAAGTGTTCGGCACCACGCTCCTCGACCTGGCCCGCAAGGACAACCGCATCGTCGGCATCACTCCGGCCATGGCATCGGGATGCAGCATGAACATCATGCAGAAAGAGATGCCGGAGCGCGTCTTCGACGTGGGCATCGCCGAACAGCATGCCGTCACCTATTCAGCCGGACTGGCCGCGGGCGGACTGCTGCCTTTCTGCAACATTTACTCCAGTTTCTCCCAGCGCGCGTACGACAACGTCATCCACGACGTGGCGTTGCAGCACCTCAAGGTCATCCTTTGCCTTGACCGGGGCGGACTGGTCGGCGAAGATGGTGCCACGCACCACGGAGCCTTTGACATGGCGGCATTCCGCCCCGTCCCCAACCTGACGCTCTGCGCGCCTTTCGACGAAGCGGAACTGCGCGACCTGATGTACTCTGCCACGCAACCCGGATACGGCGCGACCGTCATCCGGTATCCCCGGGGCTACGGCAAAGGAAGCGCCTGGCGCGACCGTCCGTTCGCCTACATTGAACCCGGAACGGCTGTCAAGCGCCATGAAGGCGCCGATGTCGCCCTATTATCTATAGGTGCGATCGGCACGAAGGGCGCCGAAGCCGTGGAACGGGCCAGCCGGGAAAAAGGGATCGAGGTACTCCACTATGACATGCGCTTCCTCAAGCCGATCGACACGGCTGCCCTGGAAGACGCCTGCGCCCGCGCCCGCCGGATCATCACGTTGGAAGACGGAGCCCGCCTGGGCGGCCTCTACAGCGCCGTGGCCGAGTTCATTGCTGCCCGCGACTTGGACTGCACCCTCATCGGACTGGGGATTCCCGACCGTTTCATCGAGCAGGGAACCCCTGCGGAACTCTATGCGGAATGCGGTTACGATGCCGATTCCGTGTATCGGGCACTTGTAGAAGAAAAAAATTAAAAATATTTTTGGACTTTCATAGAAAACCAATATATTTGCAGTCCCAAACAGCCGACGTAGCTCAGCTGGTCAGAGCAGCTGATTTGTAATCAGCAGGTCGTGGGTTCGAATCCCTCCATCGGCTCTGAGAGTTTTGAAACGCTGTCTGAAAGATCTGGGCAGATACCAGAGTGGCCAAATGGGGCAGACTGTAAATCTGCTGGCGCACGCCTACGGTGGTTCGAATCCATCTCTGCCCACTTTTTTTATGCATGCTTGCATGCAGTGGCGGAAGTAGCTCAGTTGGTAGAGCATCAGCCTTCCAAGCTGAGGGTCGCGGGTTCGAACCTCGTCTTCCGCTCGATTTTTTTGACATATAGGCCAATGTAGCTCAGTGGTAGAGCGCTTCCTTGGTAAGGAAGAGGTCGTGAGTTCAATTCTCACCATCGGCTCCAAACAACACATAAAAGAAACAAACTATGGCAAAAGAAACCTTTAAAAGAGACAAACCGCACGTGAACATCGGTACGATCGGACACGTGGACCACGGCAAGACCACCCTCACCGCCGCCATCACCATGGTGCTTGCGAAGAAGGGTCTTTCCGAGATCAAGACGTTCGACCAGATCGACAATGCTCCGGAAGAGAAGGAGCGTGGTATCACCATCAACACCGCCCACGTTGAATATCAGACGGCCAACCGTCACTATGCACACGTGGACTGCCCGGGTCACGCCGACTACGTGAAGAACATGGTCACGGGTGCTGCCCAGATGGACGGTGCCATCCTCGTGGTCGCCGCTACCGACGGTCCGATGCCGCAGACCCGCGAGCACATCCTGCTTGCCCGTCAGGTGAACGTGCCCCGTATCGTTGTCTTCTTGAACAAAGTTGACATCGTGGACGATCCGGAAATGATCGACCTCGTGGAAATGGAGGTTCGCGAACTGCTGAGCTTCTATGACTTCGACGGTGACAACGCACCCGTCATCCGTGGTTCCGCCCTCGGCGCCCTCAACGGTGATCCGCACTGGGAGCAGGTGGTCCTCGACCTGATGGACGCTGTCGACGAATACATTCCGCTGCCGGTCCGCGACAACGAGAAACCGTTCCTGATGCCTATCGAGGATATCTTCTCCATCACCGGACGTGGTACCGTGGCCACCGGCCGTATCGAAACGGGTGTCGTGAAAGTGAACGACCCTGTCGAGATCATCGGTCTGGGCGAAGAGCCGCGCCGTTCCGTCGTGACGGGTGTCGAGATGTTCCGCAAGCTGCTCGACCAGGGCGAAGCCGGTGACAACGTCGGTCTGCTGCTCCGTGGTGTCGACAAGAAAGAGGTCAAGCGCGGCCAGGTGATCGCTCACCCGAACACCATCACTCCGCACAAGGAGTTCAAGGCTGCCATCTATGTCCTGAAGAAAGACGAAGGTGGCCGTCACACGCCGTTCAAGAACCACTACCGTCCTCAGTTCTTCATCCGTACCCTGGACATTACCGGTGAGATCGAACTCCCTGCAGGTGTCGAGGTCGTGATGCCGGGTGACAACGTGGAGATCAAAGTGGAGCTCATCTACCCGGTGGCTCTGAACAAAGGTCTGCGTTTCGCAATCCGTGAGGGTGGTCGCACCGTAGGTTCCGGTCAGATTACCGACCTGCTCGACTAATCAAAACCCGAATCGAGACAGTTAACCAAAGGCTCGGGTCCGATGGATCCGAGCCTATTTAGGGGAATAGAACAAGGGTAGTTCAGCGGTCTCCAAAACCGTCGATGTGGGTTCGAATCCTGCTTCCCCTGCAAAAATCCGGTGGTTACGCACCGGAGTGTTATTAACCGGCAGGGACTTCCGCTTCCAACTGTTCTCTGTCACAAGAAAATAACAATGGCAAAAATTGCAACTTACGTCAAGGAGTCTTGGAAAGAGCTGACTACGAAAGTGACTTGGCCCACGTGGGACAAGCTGCAGAGTTCGGCTATTCTGGTTATGGTGACGACGCTGATCCTCGCCGTGATCATCTGGCTGATCGACCTGGTCATCCGGAACATCATGATGGGTATCTATCAACTGTAATCATTTCCCGTCCCCATGAGCGAAAGCACGAAGAAGTGGTACGTCGTCCGTACTGCTGGAGGCAAGGAGAAGAAAGCGAAGGAGTATATCGAAAAAGAAGTCGAGGCGCTCCACCTCGGTCATCTCATCTCCCAGGTCCTGATCCCGACCGAAAAATACTATCAGGTAAAGAACGGCAAGCGTGTGAGCGCCGAGCGCATCTTCTACCCGGGGTATGTTCTGGTCGAGGCCGTCATGACCGGTGAAATCCAGCATGTCATCCGCAACATTCCCTATGTCGCGGGCTTCCTGAGCGAAGGCAAGGACCGCATCCCCGTTCCCGTCCGTGAATCCGAAATGAACCGGATCATGGGCCGCGTGGATGAACTGGCCGGCCAGGATGAAGAGACGGTCACTCCGTTCGTCGTCGGTGAAGCCGTCAAGATCATTGACGGTCCCTTCAACGGCTTCGACGGAACGGTCGACGAGATTCTCGCTGACAAGAAGAAGATCAAAGTGGTCGTCAAGATTTTCGGCCGCAAGACCCTTCTGGAGTTGAATTTTTCCCAAGTAACCAAAGATTAAATCATTTTACATTATGGCTAAAGAAATTGCCGGGTTCATCAAACTGCAGATCAAAGGTGGTGCAGCCAATCCGTCGCCGCCCGTCGGACCGGCCCTCGGTTCCAAGGGTGTGAACATCATGGATTTCTGCAAGCAGTTCAATGCCCGCACTCAAGACAAGGCCGGCAAGATTTTGCCTGTGATCATTACTGTTTACAGTGACAAGTCGTTCTCTTTTGTCGTCAAGCAGCCGCCCGTGGCCGTCCTGATCAAGGAAGCCGCGAAGATCCAGTCCGCTTCGGCTGAGCCGAACCGGAAGAAGGTTGCCTCCCTTACCTGGGACCAGGTACGCGAGATCGCCAAGGAGAAAATGCCGGACCTGAACGCATTTACCGAGAAATCCGCCATGAGCATGGTCGCCGGTACTGCACGCAGCATGGGCGTCACCGTGACCGGAGAGTATCCCGCCGATGTACAATAAAATCACACGCCATGAGCAAGCTGACAAAAAATCAAAAAGTAGCGGAAGCTAAAGTAGATTCCCATCGCCAGTACAAGCTTACCGAGGCCTGCGCCTTGGTGAAGGAGGTTTCCTACACCAAGTTCGACGCTTCGGTCGAGCTCTCCGTCCGCCTGGGTGTGGACCCTCGTAAGGCGAACCAGATGGTCCGCGGCGTCGTGACGCTCCCCCATGGTACAGGCAAGGTAACCCGCGTTCTGGTTCTCTGCACCCCCGATAAAGAGGCCGAGGCTCAGGAAGCCGGCGCCGACTTTGTCGGATTGGACGATTATATTGAAAAGATCAAGGGCGGCTGGACCGACGTCGACGTCATCATCTGTACTCCTACGGTGATGGCCAAGATCGGCCCGATCGGTCGTATCCTCGGTCCCCGAGGCCTCATGCCGAACCCGAAGACCGGTACCGTGACGATGGATATCGCGACGGCCGTCCGGGAGGTCAAGGCCGGTAAAATCGACTTTAAGGTTGACAAGCAAGGTATTGTTCACACTGCTATCGGTAAGGTATCCTTCAGTGCTCAGCAGCTCGCTGAGAATGCCGTTGAATTGCTCAACACCATCCAGAAGTTGAAACCTCAAGCGCTTAAGGGCACGTATGTCAGGAGCATTTACATGTCTGCTACGATGAGCCCCGGTATTTGCATCGACACCAAGGCAATCAGTGCTACCGCTGAATAATTTAAAGGCAAAGAGATTATGAGAAAGGAATTGAAAGCTCAGATTATCGAGAAGGTAGCCGCGCAGCTGGCAGAGAATCCGAATTTCTACCTGGCGGACATCGCCGGCCTCAACGCCGAGAACACCTCCGCACTGCGTCGTGCCTGCTTCGAAAAGAATATCAAACTCGAAGTCGTCAAAAACACGCTCCTTCACAAAGCGCTGATGACCTTGGACAACAAGGAAGTTGAAGCGCTCTACCCGACCCTTGAGGGCAACACGGCCATCATGTTTACGACTGTTCCGAGCGCACCTGCGAAGGTGATCAAGGAATACGGCACGAAATTCGGCAAGCCGGAGCTCAAGAGTGCTTTCCTCCAGGATTGCGCTTATGTGGGCGCCGACCAGCTGGGCATCCTCGTGAACGTCAAGTCGCATGATGAACTTATCGGTGACATCATCGGTCTCCTCCAGTCACCGATCCGTCGGGTCATTTCCGCACTCGAGGATTCCAAGAAAGAGGCCGAACAATAACAGCAGAACAATAAAAACAATTAAAAATCAATAATTATGGCAGACATCAAAGCTCTTGCGGAAGAACTTGTTAACCTTACCGTAAAAGAAGTCCAGGAACTCGCTCAGTTCCTCAAAGACGAATATGGCATCGAACCCGCTGCTGCCGCAGTCGTGGTCGCCGCCCAGGAAGCCGGTCCCGCGGCAGAAGCCGAGCAGACCGCATTCGACGTGATCCTCATCTCCCCCGGCCAGGCCAAACTCCAGATGGTGAAAGCCGTCAAGGAACTCACCGGTCTCGGTCTGAAGGAAGCCAAGGAACTCGTTGACAAGGCTCCGAACGCAGTCATCAAGGAGAAGGTCTCCAAGTCTGAAGCAGAACAAGTCAAGGCAGCACTCGAAGAAGCAGGCGGCGAAGTTGAACTTAAATAATCAAACGCCCTCTTCTTCCCGCTAAGGGACAGAATCCGGGTTTAGGGCCTGCGGGCCCTAAACCTTTTTGTCGTTTTTTTAAGTTTACTTACAAACTGCCTTTTCAAAATGCCACAAAAACCTAATAATCAGAGGATTTCATTCGCAACCTCCAAGGCTCTCCTGGATTATCCCGATTTTCTGGAAGTGCAGCTGAAGTCGTTCCGCGATTTCTTCCAGCTCGAGACGACGGCAGAGAACCGCAAGAACGAGGGACTTTATAAAGTGTTCCAGGAGGTTTTCCCGATTACCGATACCCGCAACAACTTCGTCCTGGAGTTCATCGACTATTTCATCGATCCGCCGCGCTACACGATGGACGAGTGCCTCGACATGGGCCTCACCTACAACGTACCGCTGAAGGCCAAACTGAAACTCTATTGCACCGACGAGGAGCATGAGGACTTCGACACGGTGATCTCCGACGTCTATCTGGGTGCCATTCCTTACATGACCCCCCGCGGAACCTTCATCATCAACGGTTCCGAACGCATCGTCGTCTCCCAGCTGCACCGCTCTCCGGGCGTCTTCTTCGGACAGAGCATGCACGCCAACGGCACCAAACTCTACTCAGCGCGTATCATCCCGTTCAAGGGTTCCTGGATCGAGTTCGCCACCGACATCAACAACGTGATGTACGCCTACATCGACCGGAAAAAGAAATTGCCTGTCACCACCCTGCTCCGCGCCATCGGTTTCGAGAGCGACAAGGCGATCCTCGACATCTTCGGCCTGGCCGAAGAGATCAAGGTCAACAAGGCGAACCTGAAGAAATGCATCGGCCGCAAACTGGCCGCCCGCGTCCTGAAGACCTGGAACGAAGACTTCGTGGACGAAGACACCGGTGAGGTCGTTTATATTGAACGGAACAATGTCATCGTGGACCGCGAAACGATCCTCGAAGAGAGACATATTGACGATATCCTCGAGTCGGGCGCCTCTTCCATCCTGGTTCACAAGGAAGACGCGTTCACGACGGATTTCGCCATCATCTACAACACCCTCCAGAAAGACCAGACCAACTCTGAGAAAGAGGCCATTTTCTATACCTACCGGCAGCTCCGCAACTCGGAACCGCCGGATGAGGCCACGGCTCGCGACGTCATCGACAAACTCTTCTTCTCCGACAAGCGTTACGACCTCGGACAGGTGGGACGTTACCGGCTTAACCGGAAACTCAGCCTGACCACCGACCCGAACGTCCGCATCCTGACGAAGGAAGACATCATCGAGATCATCCGCTACCTGATCGAGCTCATCAACTCGAAGGCGACGGTCGATGACATCGACCACCTGAGCAACCGCCGCATCCGGACGGTCGGCGAACAGCTCGCCAACCAGTTCAGCGTAGGTTTGGCCCGCATGGCCCGTACCATCCGTGAACGCATGAACGTGCGCGACAATGAAGTCTTCACGCCGGTGGACCTGATCAATGCCAAGTCCCTCTCCAGCGTAATCAACAGCTTCTTCGCCACCAGCCAGCTGAGCCAGTTCATGGACCAGACCAACCCGCTGGCCGAGATGACGCACAAACGCCGTCTCTCCGCCCTGGGTCCGGGCGGTCTTTCCCGCGATCGTGCCGGCTTCGAGGTCCGCGACGTGCACTACACGCACTACGGACGCCTCTGCCCGATCGAGACACCGGAAGGCCCGAACATCGGTCTGATCTCTTCGCTCTGCGTCTATGCCAAGATCAACGACCTGGGCTTCATCGAGACCCCGTACCGGAAAGTGACCAACGGACGCGTGGACCTGAGCGACGCGGGTGTCGTGTACCTCAGCGCAGAAGAAGAGGAGAACCAAATCGTAGCCCAGTCGTCTGTCCAGATGGACGATGAAGGCAACATCCTCGACGAACGCATCAAGTGCCGCCTCGAGGCCGACTTCCCGGTCAGGGGCAAGGAGAGCATCGACCTGATGGACGTGGCTCCGAACCAGGTGGCCTCCATCGCCGCCTCCCTCATCCCGTTCCTGGAGCACGACGACGCCAACCGCGCCCTCATGGGATCGAACATGATGCGCCAGGCAGTGCCGATCATCAAGCCCGAGGCTCCGATCGTCGGTACCGGCCTGGAAGGCCCGGTGGCCCGCGACTCGAGAACCCAGATCGCGGCGGAAGGCAAAGGCGAAGTCGTCTTTGTCGATGCCCGCGAGATCCACATCAAATACGACAAGACCGAGAATGAACGGTTCGTCAGCTTCGATCCCGAAATCACGGTCTATCAGCTTCCGCTTTACCGGAAAACCAACCAGAGCACCTCGATCCGCCTGACGCCGATCGTGCGCAAGGGCGACAAGGTGGTTCCGGGCCAGATCCTGACGGAAGGCTATGCCACCCAGAACGGCGAGCTGGCACTCGGCCGCAACTTGAAAGTGGCCTTCATGCCTTGGAAAGGCTACAACTTCGAGGATGCCATCGTGCTCTCCGAGCGCATCATCCGCGAAGACATCTTCACCTCCATCCATGTGGACGAATACATCATGGAAGTCCGCGACACCAAGCGCGGCATGGAAGAGCTCACCGCCGACATTCCGAACGTGAGTGAAGATGCCACCAAGGACCTGGACAAAAACGGTATCATCCGCATCGGCGCCCACGTGGAGCCGGGCGACATCCTTATCGGCAAGATCACCCCGAAGGGCGAGAGCGATCCTTCTCCGGAAGAGAAGCTGCTGCGCGCCATCTTCGGCGACAAGGCCGGCGACGTGAAGGACGCTTCCCTGAAGGCCTCCCCGTCCCTCTCCGGCACGATCATCGGCAAACGCCTCTTCTCCCATGTGGTCAAGGACAATACCAAGAAAGGCAAGGAGAGTGCGAAACGCCAGTTGCAGGATGCCAAGGACAGCTTCGACCGCAAGTGTGCCGACCTGCGCACGATCTTCCTCGACAAGCTGATGAAGCTGGTCGCAGGCAAGAAGAGCGCCGGCATCGGCGATCTCTACGGTGCGGAAATCCTGCCGAAGGGTGAATCCTTCACCCGCGAGCTCCTCGACCAGATTGACTACAACAACGTCAATCCGGTGAGGTGGACCTCCGACAAGAAGAGCAACGAGCTCATCAAAGCCCTGATCAACAACTACTTGATCAAATACAAGGAGTACGACGCGCAGTACAAGCGCATCAACTACAACCTGACCATCGGCGACGAACTGCCGAGCGGCATCATGAAGCTGGCCAAGGTCTATGTCGCCAAGAAGCGCAAGATCCAGGTGGGCGACAAGATGGCCGGCCGTCACGGCAACAAGGGCATCGTGGCCAAAGTCGTCCGCGACGAAGACATGCCGTTCCTCGAAGACGGTACTCCGGTGGACATCGTCCTCAACCCGCTCGGCGTGCCTTCCCGCATGAACCTCGGCCAGATCTACGAGACCGTCCTCGGTTGGGCGGGCCGTGAACTCGGACTGAAGTTCAGCACCCCGATCTTCGACGGTGCCAGCCTGGATGACATCTGCAAGTACACCGACCAAGCCGGTCTGCCTCGCTACGGCCGCACCCAGCTCCGGGACGGCGGTACTGGCGAACTCTTTGACCAGCAGGCCACCGTCGGCGTGATCTACATGATCAAACTGGGACACATGGTCGACGACAAGATGCACGCCCGTTCCATCGGTCCGTACTCCCTGATCACCCAGCAGCCGCTCGGCGGTAAGGCCCAGTTCGGCGGCCAGCGTTTCGGCGAGATGGAGGTCTGGGCGCTCGAAGCTTTCGGCGCCTCCAACATCCTGCAGGAGATCCTGACCATCAAGTCGGACGACGTGACCGGACGCAGCCGCGCCTACGAAGCCATCGTCAAGGGCGACCCGATGCCGACGCCCGGCATCCCCGAATCGCTCAACGTTTTGCTCCACGAGCTCCGCGGCCTCGGCCTGAGCGTTAAACTGGATTACTAGTGTTTGACAAGTAAAAATCAAGGATATGTCTTTAAAGAAAGAGATAAAGGTGAAAAACAACTTCAACCAGATCACCATCGGCCTGGCTTCTCCGGAAGAGATTCTCGAGCAGTCGTCGGGTGAGGTGCTCAAGCCGGAGACCGTCAACTACCGTACTTACAAGCCGGAGCGCGACGGACTCTTCTGCGAACGCATCTTCGGTCCGACGAAGGACTACGAGTGCCACTGCGGAAAGTACAAGCGCATCCGCTACCGCGGCATTATCTGCGACCGCTGCGGCGTGGAGGTGACTGAGAAGAAGGTGCGCCGCGAGCGCATGGGCCACATCAGCCTGACGGTGCCCGTCGCCCACATCTGGTATTTCCGCTCGACGCCGAACAAGATCGGTTACCTGCTCGGCATTCCTTCCAAGAAACTCGAGGCAATCATCTACTACGAGAAGTATGTGGTGATGCACGCCGGAGCCGCCAAGGAGGTCAAAGGCATCAACGACCTGGACCTGCTCACTGAGGAAGAATACCTCGACGTGCTCGAGCAGTTGCCGAAGGGCAATCAGGAACTGCCCGACGACGACCCGCAGAAGTTCGTGGCCGGCATGGGCGCCGAGGCAATCTACGAAATGCTCAAGAACGTGGACCTCGACACCCTCTCCTATGACCTCCGCCACAAGAGCGAGTCGGAGACGTCGCAGCAGCGCAAGGCGGAAGCCCTCAAGCGCCTGAGCGTTATCGAGGCTTTCCGTGAGTCTAAGGAGATCAACCACCCCGAATGGATGGTGATGAAGGTGATTCCGGTGATCCCGCCGGATCTCCGTCCGCTCGTCCCGCTCGACGGCGGCCGTTTCGCCACCAGCGACGTGAACGACCTGTACCGTCGCGTGATCATCCGCAACAACCGCCTCAAACGACTGATCGAAATCAAGGCGCCGGAAGTGATTCTCCGCAACGAAAAGCGCATGCTGCAGGAAGCCGTCGACTCTTTGTTCGACAATTCCCGCAAGTCCAACGCTGTCAAGAGTGAAGCCAACCGGACGCTCAAATCCCTGTCCGACAGCCTCAAGGGCAAGCAGGGCCGCTTCCGTCAGAACCTCCTCGGCAAACGCGTGGACTACTCGGCCCGAAGCGTTATCGTCGTAGGTCCGGAGCTTTCGATGCATGAGTGTGGCCTGCCGAAGTACATGGCGGCTGAGCTCTATAAGCCGTTCGTCATCCGCAAGCTGATTGAGCGCGGCATCGTCAAGACCGTGAAGTCGGCCAAGAAGATCGTGGACCGCAAGGACCCGGTGATCTGGGATATCCTCGAGAACGTGATGAAGGGACACCCGGTGCTGCTGAACCGTGCACCGACCCTGCACCGCCTCGGTATCCAGGCTTTCCAGCCTCGAATGATCGAGGGCAAGGCCATCCAGCTCCACCCGCTCGCCTGTACGGCTTTCAACGCCGACTTCGACGGTGACCAGATGGCTGTCCACTTGCCGCTGGGCAACGCTGCCATCCTGGAGGCCCAGCTGCTGATGCTCGGTTCCCACAACATCCTCCATCCGGCCAACGGTGCGCCGATTACGGTGCCGTCGCAGGACATGGTGCTCGGTCTTTACTATATTACCAAGGAGCGCGAAGGCGCCAAGGGACAGGGCATGATGTTCTACGGACCCGAAGAGGCCATCATCGCCAAGAACGAAGGACGCGTGGAATGGCAGACCAAATGCCAGGTCCGCATCCCCGTCGACAAGACCGACCTTTCCAAGGGCTACAAGATGCAGGCGACCACGGTAGGCCGCATCCTGTTCAACCAGCTTGTCCCGGACGAAGTGCCGTACATCAACACCCTGCTGAAGAAGAAGTCGCTGCGCGACATCATCGGCCTGGTGCTCAAGTACACGAGCATCGCCCGCACGGCGCAGTTCCTCGACGATATCAAGAACCTCGGCTACCGCATGGCTTTCGAGGGCGGTCTGTCGTTCAACCTGGGTGACGTAATCATCCCCGACGAGAAAGCGGCCCTGGTCGAAGACGGCTACAGCCAGATCGCGACCTGGCAGGAGAGCTACGACATGGGTTTGATCACCAGCAAGGAACGTTACAACCACGTCATCGATATCTGGACCACGGTCAACAACCAGCTGACGGGCATCGTGGAGCAGCGCATCAAGGAAGACAAACAGGGCTTCAACCCGGTTTACATGATGCTGGACTCCGGCGCCCGCGGTTCGAAAGAGCAGATCCGCCAGCTTTGCGGTATGCGCGGCCTGATGGCCAAGCCGCAGAAATCCGGTTCCACCGGTGCGGACATCATCGAGAACCCGATCCTCGCCAACTTCAAGGAAGGCCTGAGCGTGCTCGAGTACTTCATTTCCACGCACGGTGCCCGTAAGGGTCTGGCCGATACCGCCTTGAAGACGGCCGACGCCGGTTACCTGACCCGCCGTCTGGTGGACGTCTCGCACGACGTGATCATCAACGAGGAAGACTGCGGCACGCTCCGCGGCCTGGTGGCCACCGCCATCAAGAACAAGGACACCGTGGTGGAAAGCCTCGGCGAACGCATCCTCGGTCGTACCTCGGTTCACGACATCTACAACCCGCTTACCGGCGAGAAGATCCTCGCTGCCGGCGACCAGATCACCGAAGACATCGCGGAACTGATCGAGAGTCTGCCGATCGAGCAGGTCGAAATCCGTTCAGTGCTTACCTGTGAATCGAAGAAGGGTGTCTGCGCCAAGTGCTACGGCCGCAACCTGGCCACCGGCCGCATGGTCGAGAAGGGCGAAGTGGTCGGCGTCATCGCCGCCCAGTCCATCGGCGAGCCGGGTACGCAGCTGACCCTCCGTACCTTCCACGTCGGTGGTACCGCTTCCAACGTGGCTTCCGAAAGCGAGATTGTCTCCAAGTATGAAGGCCGTCTCGAATTCGAAGAGCTCCGCACCATCACCAAGGTGGATGAGAAGGGCGACCACACGATCGTCGTGAGCCGTGCCACGGAAATGCGCATTGTCCACCCCGTTACCGAAATCACCCTCGGCCAGTATTTCATTCCTTACGGCTCCGAACTTTTCAAGAAGGACGGTGACTCCGTGGTGCCCGGCGACCGCATCTGCAACTGGGATGCCTACAACGCCCTGACCATCACCGAAACCTCCGGTAAGGTAAAGTACGAGAACATGGAGGAAGGCTCCACCTTCCGCAACGAGGCCGACGAGTACTCGCAACACAGCGAGAAAGTGATCATCGAGGCCCGCGACAAGTCGAAGAACCCGACCATCCGCATCCTCGACGAAGAGGGCGTCGAACTCAAGCAGTACAACCTGCCGGTGGGCGCCCACGTCATGGTGGAGAACGGACAGTCGATCGGCATCGGCGAAATCATCGTCAAGATTCCGCGCAACAGCGGCAAGTCGGGCGATATCACGGGCGGTCTGCCGCGCGTGACCGAGCTCTTCGAAGCCCGCAACCCGTCGAACCCGGCTGTAGTGTCGGAGATCAACGGTGAAGTCATCATGGGCAAGAACCGCCGCGGTAACCGCGAGATCATCATCCGCGCCCGCAGCGGCGAAGAGAAACGCTACCTCGTTCCGCTGTCCAAGCAGATCCTCGTCCAGGAGAATGACTACGTCCGCGCCGGCATGCCGCTTTCGGACGGTGCCGTCTCCCCGACCGACATCCTCAACATCCTCGGCCCGATCAAAGTCCAGGAGTACATCGTCAACGAAATCCAGGAAGTGTACCGGATGCAGGGCGTGAAGATCAACGACAAACATTTCGAAGTGATCGTCCGCCAGATGATGCGCAAGGTCGAGATCGTCGATCCGGGTGACACCCGCTTCCTGCCCGAGCAGCTTGTGGACAAACTCGAGTTCCTCGAAGAGAACGATGCCATCTTCGACAAGAAGGTGGTCACCGACGCCGGTGAATCCGAGAACCTCCATCCGGGCCAGATCGTGACGGTCCGCCAGCTCCGCGACGAGAACTCGCTGCTGAAACGTTCGGACAAACGCACGGTCGAAGCACGTGACGCCATCCCCGCCACCTCCAACCAGGTGCTTCAGGGTATCACGCGTGCAGCCCTGCGGACCAACAGCTTCATGTCGGCCGCGTCCTTCCAGGAGACCACGAAAGTGCTGTCCGACGCCGCTATCCGCGGCAAGGTCGACACCCTCGAGGGCCTGAAGGAGAACGTGATCTGCGGTCACCTGATTCCGGCCGGTACCGGCCAGCGCGAATTCGACAACCTGATCGTCGCCTCGATGGACGACTACCAGAAACTGGCCGCGGCCCGGAAGAAACTCTAAGAAGGCTATGGCAATCATCCGGGAACTGAGAGGGTTTACCCCCAAGATCGGAAAGAATTGCTTCATTGCTGAAAATGCTGTAATCATCGGCGACGTAACCATCGGCGATGATTGCAGCATTTGGTATGGAGTGGTTCTGCGCGGTGACGTCAACACCATCAAGATCGGCAACCGCGTCAATATCCAGGACAACGCCAGTGTCCACACGCTCTACCAGCGCTCGGTCACCGAGATCGGTGATGACGTTTCCGTAGGGCACAACGCCGTGGTCCACGGAGCCAAAGTAGGCAACAATGTACTTGTAGGCATGGGGGCCATCCTGATGGACAACGCCGAAATCGCCGACGGAAGCATCATCGCGGCGGGAGCCGTGGTACTCACGGGCGAGAAACTGGAACCCGGCGTCTATGCCGGAGTCCCTGCCAAGAAGGTGAAAGACGGTTCAGAGGCCATCACGGCCGCCGCACACAAGAATGCGCAGGGCTATATGATGTATAAGGAATGGTATAAGTAGCCGTCGGCCGCGTCGCCGGCGATCTGCCGCACCAGCTTTTGCAAAGTCTCATCGGGACCGGTCGAGAAGAAGGTGGAAACACCGGAAACTCCGGCCGGTCCTTTTTTTCCGGTCCGCTCGCGGAGCTCAGCTAGAACCCGCTGTGCCTGACGGGCCACGGCAGGTGCCGGATTGACGATCACGGCATGGTTACCAACGAGCTTTTCGATTGTCGCAGTCAGGAAAGGATAATGGGTGCAACCCAGCACAATATGATCGGCTCCGGCTTCGAGCATCGGCTGGACATACCGGCCCACCAGTTGGTCGGCTTCGGGACCTTCGAGGATCCCCTGCTCCACCAGTTCCACCAGACCAGTTCCAACCTGCTCGATCACTTTGACGCGACCGGAGAAGCGGGCCAGGGTATTGAGATAAAGGCGCCCCTTGAACGTACCGGCCGTGGCGAGAACGCCCACGACGCCGCTTTGCGAATGCAGGGCCGCCGGCTTGAGCGCAGGTTCCATCCCGACAAAGGGGATGGGAAAAGTGGCGCGAAGTGTCGTGATGGCCGCAGCGGTCGCGGTATTGCAGGCAACGACGATGAGTTCGGCGCCCTGCGCAATCAAAAAACGGGCGACAGCCTGCGCCCTTTCAATTACGAAGGAGGGATCTTTCGGCCCGTATGGACAGTACGCTCCGTCTGAAACATAACAGAATTGTTCGGCAGGCATCACCGCCCGTAATTCCTTCCAAACTGAAAGGCCGCCGACTCCGGAATCGTAAACACCGATCATATTGATTTCAAAGATAATAAAAATTTAGCGCTGAAATAGGATTATTCAAAAAAACGTTGTATTTTTACCGGTCATTTACCTTGTAACGAGAGAAGGTTTTTCTTTTGATTCTTGGGAAAATGTACTAATTGTAAGAATGATTTATTAACGAACCGGTGAATTTTGCTTAAAATTCCATAGGAGAAATTTAATATTTGGTTTATTTTTAGTAAATTTGTCCTGCCCGAATGGGTCGAAACGTTTAATTTGAAATTCTTCAACCTATTTATTTTTAACTTAATAACCAAAACTCCATGAAAAAAATCAGTTTAGTTTTGACAACCCTGCTGATGGTTTTCTCGCTCTACGCGCAGAACATCACAGTCAAGGGTACTGTGACTGATGCAAGCACGGGAGAACCGGTGGCATTTGCGTCCATCGCGGTCAAGGGAACCACGACCGGCACGGCTTCGGGCCTCGACGGTACCTACACCCTCAACGCACCTGCCAACGCGACCCTGTTGTTCAGCTTCATCGGCTACAAGACGCAGGAAGTCGCCGTCAACGGACGTACGGTTGTCGACTGCGCCCTCGCCCCCGACGCTGAGTATCTGGAAGACGTGATCGTGATCGGTTACGGTACGACCCGCCGTGAGGCGAAGACCGGTGCCGTCTCGACCGTCAAGGCTGACGAAATCGTCTCCGTTCCGGCATCCTCTGTCGACAAGATGCTGGCCGGTAAGATGGCTGGCGTCACCATCTCCTCCGAATCCGGCCAGCCGGGTTCCAACTCGCAGATCCGTATCCGCGGTACATCATCCATCAACGCCGGTAACGAGCCGTTGTGGGTGGTCGACGGTATTCCGGTGATGTCGGGCGACCAGAGCTACTTCACCAACACGAACAACGCCATCGCCGCCATCAACCCGAACGATATCGAGAGCCTGACCGTCCTGAAGGACGCGGCTGCCGCCTCCATCTACGGTTCCCGCGCTGCAAACGGCGTCATCCTCGTGACCACTAAGAGCGGTAAGGCCGGCAGGGCTTCTTTCAGCGCCCGCGCCAAGTTCGGTGTCAGCATGCTGGCGAACGACAACCACTTCCGCATGATGACCGGTCCGGAACTGTACGACTTCTACAAAACTGCCTACGCCAACTCCGGCCGCAACATCGACAACTACTACGATCCCAAGACGCCCAGCATGCCGATGTACAACTGGATTGAAGAGGTGACCCGCATGGGTAAACTGCAGGAATACGAGGTGAACGCCCAGGCCGGTACCGACCGCGGCCGTTTCTACTCCTCCCTCTCCTACCAGGACAACCAGGGTGTTTCCTACGCCACCAGCTACAAGCGTCTCACCGGCCGTGTCAACTCCGATTATAAGTTGACCCGCACCCTCGACATCGGAACCCGCGTCAACATCGCTTACACCGAGAACCACGATACCGAGATGCAGTCGCTGTATTACTCCAACCCGTTCTTCGGCGGTCTGATCATCCGTCCTTGGACGCCGGTCTTCGACCCTGAAACCGGCGAGTACAACCAGAAGATTCCTGAGAACTCCAACACCAACCCGCTTTGGAATGCACTCGAACACGGTGAAGACCAGTGGGAGAAGCAGTTCCGTACGCAGGCCGCCCTTTCGCTGACCTGGACGCCGCTGGAAGGTCTGGTATTCAAGACCAACAACATGTTCGAAGGCACCTTCGGCGAAGGTATCCGTTACTGGGGTCCGGACCCGGGTGACACGGAAGGCACCCTGCAGGGTTCCCGTAGCCAGTATGTCCGCATAACCACCTCCAACACCGCCACCTACAGCAAGATGTTCGGCGACCACTCGCTCCGCGTGATGATTGGCCAGGAAGCCATGAAGCAGACCTACGCTTCGCTCTACGGCTACGCTCCGGGCGTGGATGCCAACATCCCGTACTTCTCCACCTCCGTTACCAGCTCGAGCCAGATTTCCGACTCCAAGAACGCCCGCACCCTGCTGTCGTTCTTCGGCAATGTGGACTACAACTACGCCAACCGCTACTTCTTCGCGGCTTCCATCCGTGAAGACGGTTCCTCGCTCTTCGGCGCCAAGAACAAGTGGGGTACCTTCTGGTCCGCCTCCGCTTCCTGGAACGTTTCGAATGAAGAGTGGATGCAGAGCGCTTCCGACTGGCTCTCGCTCCTGAAGATCCGTGCCAGCTACGGTGTGAACGGTAACAACAATATCAGCCCGTACCGTGCTTACGGTGTGTACGCCTCCACCGCTTACAACGGCGGCAACGGCATGCTCCCGTCCAGCCCGGCCAACGACCTCCTCTCCTGGGAGCTCAACAAGACCTGGAACGTGGGTCTCGACTTCGCCTTCTTCAACAACCGCCTGAGCGGTCAGTTGGATCTTTACACCCGTAACACGAGCGACATGCTGCTCAACAAGCAGGTCCCGCAGACCTCCGGTTTCGGCAGCAACTTCATGAACATCGGCTCGATGAACAACAAGGGTATCGAGTTCCAGCTGGAAGGTGACATCATCCGCAACACCGACTTCGTGTGGACGGCCGGCTTCAACATCGCCTACAACAAATCGACGGTCATTGACCTGGGCGACGATGAATGGATGGCCTCCTCCTACGACAGCCGTCTGCGCCACGTGGTGGGCAAGAGCTTCTACAACTTCTACCTGAAGGATTACTACGGTGTGGACCCGACCAACGGCGACGCCCTCTTCCGTGCGACCGATCCGGAGCATCCGGATGATGAGTCCTACTACCTGCTGACCAACAACTACAACCAGGCCCGCTACATCTATGCCGGTTCCCCGGAACCGAAGTTCACGGGTGGTTTCAACACGAGCCTCAACTGGAAGGGCCTCGAACTGAGCATCTTCACGGAGTTCAAGACCAACAACCTGGTGTACATCTACGAGTGGCGTTACCTGAACGCCGACGGTAACCAAATGTCCATGAACCAGATGGCTCGCGCCATGAATTACTGGAGGCAACCGGGCGACACGGGTTGCAATCCGAAACCGGTCGCTGGTAACTCCTCGAACTCCTACGCCAACTCGACCCGTTGGCTCCAGCGCGGCGACTACTTCCGTATCAAGGACATTACGCTGGCCTACAACCTCCCCCAGAATCTTCTCAAGAAGATCAACATGAAGGGAGCCAAGATTTATTTCAGCGCCCTGAACCCTTACACGTTCCACGATGTGTACTGGTGGGATCCTGAACGCGGTATGGAAGGTATGGGCTGGGGTATCTACCCGCAGACCAAGACCTTTGCCGGCGGTATTGAACTCACTTTCTAATTTAGGAGGAAAAGAACATGAAAAAGAATATCATTGCACTTTTCGCAATCCTGACGCTGGCCGCTTCCTGCAGCATGAGCGAATTCCTGACCGAGGATCCGATCATGTCGCAGAGTACGGAACTGACGCTCTCCGACTACAACGGTCTGAACAAAGCCATCGGCGGTGCCTACTCTCCGCTCGTGAGCAATAACTGGTACGGAGCTTTCTATGTGCTGGACTCCGAGATGCGTGCCGGCAACGCCATGATTCCGATCAACACGAACTTCCAGTCCGGCCGTATGATGGTGCCGTACAGCATGTCCTACGAGCCGAGCTCCACGTCCGGTCTCTGGGGTACGGCCTACTTTGTGATCTCCGCTGCCAACAACGTCATCTTCGCCATCGACAACAACGATGAGTTGACTTCGAGCAGCGTGACCCAAGCTGACCTCAACAACCTGAAGGCCGAGGCTCTTGCCCTGCGCGGCCTCGCTCACTTTGACCTGCTCCGTCTCTACAGCCGCCTGAACGGCACCAACGGCGAATACGGCGTGTGCGTGATCACCGAGCCGCAGCTGCCGACCGACATGCCGGCCCGCGCTTCTGTGGAAGAGACCTTCGCCCAGGTCATTTCCGACCTGACGACGGCCGAAGGCCTGATGGCCGACAGCTATCAGCGCAGCGGTGCCTCCGACCCGAAGGCTACTTTCAACAAACTCGCCATCCAGGCGCTCCTCGCCCGCGTATACCTCTATCATAAGGACTATTCCAAGGCTTCCGAGTATGCTACCAAAGTCATCAACAGCGGTAAGTTCCGTCTTTGGACGGCCGAAGAATATCCTTCCGTTTGGGGCAAAGACGTTGCCGGTGACGGTGAAGTGATCTTCGAAGTCTATGGCAAGCAGGCCAATAGTTATGACGCCTATTGGGAAGGTCCTTCCCACATGACCAACCCGCTCGGTTACGCCGACTGCGCCGCTACCGCCCAGCTCGCCGACCTCTTCGAGGACGGTGACGTGCGCGGCTCCCGCGGTGTCCGTGGCAAAGATGACGGCAAAGTCATGTTCTGCACCGACCAGGACGAGGTTTCCGGCGGCCAGCTCTGGACCATGAAATATTATGGCAAGGGCGAAGGCAACGCTACCTCCACCCCGGACGTGAGCAACACCATCGTACTGCGTCTCTCCGAGATGTACCTCATCCGTGCTGAAGCGGCTGTCAACGGCGCCGGTTCGACCGCCCTGGCCGACCTCAACGCCATCCGTGCCAACCGTGGTGCCAGCCCGCTGACGAGCGCCGACAAGGCCGCCGTCGCTCTGGAACGCCGTCTGGAGCTCAACTTCGAAGGCCACCTCTGGTTCGACCTCGACCGTACCGGTGGTTCGATCAACTACTCCGACGCCAACATCACGCGCAACATCGACGCCTCCTCGAAGTATTGGGCCCTCCCGATTCCGAAGAGCCAGGTCGACATCAATGAGAATCTGAAACAGAACCCGGGCTACGGGGAATAAACGATGACAGCCATGAAAAAGATTTTCTACATTTTCAGTATTATCGTGCTGGGATCGCTGGTTGCTTCCTGCAACCTCAACCCGATGCCCGTTTTCGATGACAACGATGCGTTCGCTGCCTTCCCGAGCAGTGCGATGAAAGTCGCGGAGAATGCCGGCACGCTCAATATCCCGGTCCATGTCGCTTCCTTCAGCGGCGTGAACACCACCGTTACCTACGAATTCGTGAACGGCTCCGCCAAACAGGGCGTTGATTTTGAAGACGCTTCCGGAACGGGCTCCATCAGCTTCTCCGGCACCGAATCCATGAAGAACATCGTGGTCAAGATCATCGAGCACCCCGGTGTCTTCACGGGCGACATGAGCTTCACTGTGAAGTTCAAATCGGCCGGTGACACCAAGATCGGTGCCAGCAACACCTGCACCGTGACCATCAACGACCTCGACCATCCGCTGGCTTCCATTCTGGGCGAATACACCGCCAAGGGTACCAGCTACTTCAATGGTCCCGACGAGTGGATCATGACGTTCAAGAAAGATGCTTCCGACGTGACCAAGGTCTGGATCGACAACATCTTCGGCAGCGCCAGCTGGGCCGGTGACGACACCATGTTCTACGGTATCGTCGATAACGACGTGACCAACATCGCGGTTCCGCTCGGTCAGGAAACCGAATATGTATACAGCAACGGCAACGCCTGCGTGCTGCTCGGTTTCGACGGCGAGGATGGCTTGGATGAAGGTTACCTGAACATCGCCATCCAGGACGGTGGCAAGACCCTCAAGTTCATCGACTACGGCCCGTGGCTCTACATCCCGGATGCCGGCAGCGTGAATATCTGCTTCGGTGACATCGTCTGCACCAAGAACTAAGGGCACACTTCTTGTTAAAGAAGGGGGAAAATTTGATTTTCCCCCTTCTTTTTTGTATTTTAGTGAGATTTTTCAGAAAAAGATTAAAGCTATGAAACGGATCCTTTTGCTGACTGCCTGCTGCCTCTTCGCTTTCCAGGCGCTGGCACAAATTGACGCCTATACGACGTGGCCCTATTATTATTCTGATTTCCAGCAGGGTACATTGATACTATCGAATGGACAGACACGCGTCATGCCCATCAATATCCACCTGCTCAAGGGCGACTTGCATTTTGTCGACGAGAAAGGAATGATCCAGATGGCACCGGCCGGACAGTTCTCCGCCGTACAGATCGGCGATGACCATTTCAAGCGCGTAAACGGCTACTTGATGCGGATTACGCCGGGCCCCGATGAGAAAAATTTCGTGGCCGTACGCAGCATAGTGGACCTGACGGCACTCAACGAAACTGGCGGCGCCTACGGAACCTCCTCCACAACGGCCTCCACCCAGCGGATCACCTCGGTCGATCTGCCCGGCTTCGTCAACACCAACCACATGGAGCAATTCCAGCACCGCGAATCGGGAAAGAAACTGAAGATCAAGAACGAATACTATATCGTCCTCGACGGCAAAGCCGTCAAGGCCACCAAGAAAGAGCTTACCGAAGCATTGGGTGCTGAAAAGGAGGCCGCTTTCAAACAATTCCTGAAAAAGAACAAAATCAACTGGAAGGATGAGCAGAGCCTGCTCAAGGTCTTTGACTTCCTTGCCCAATAAGATACGATGATGAGAATCCGATCCCTATTGCTGGCCGCATTGGCAGCAGGCTTTCTGTGCGCCTGTACGACCGAAGAACTTTTACAAGAAGAAATCCTGGAGACGCCGGCCGGCGAGTATCCGGTATCCCTCTATGAAACGGGGCATGTCCGCATCTACGTCGATGTTCCCACCGCAGAAAGAATAGAAGCCTCAGGACAGGCAGAAGCCTTGATTACGACCAAGGCGGCTTCCGTCCTGGGTCATGTCCGGATGGAACGCACTTTCCCCTATGCCGGTAAGTTTGAGAAGCGCACTCGCGAGGCAGGCTTGGACCGCTGGTACGAAGTCTGGTTCGACGAAAGCACGCCGCTGACCAAAGCGTCCATTTCGCTGGAAGAGATTCCGGGCATTCTGGAAGTGGAATACCGCCCTATCACCCGAAAAGCCTACGACGAGACCGTGACCTACGTTGATGCAGCACCCACTGCAGCACCTGCCGGTTTCCCGTTCGACGATCCTTCCTTTGACAAGCAATGGGACCTCTACAACGACGGCGGTACTTCAGGCAAGGAGGCCGGATGCGACATCAACGTACTGCCCGCATGGAAGAGCTATACGACCGGGAGCAACGAGGTGATTGTCTGCGTGGTGGACGGCGGCATCGACTGCGACCATGAAGACCTCTCCACCAATCTGTGGAACGACCCGAACCGCCCGGCGGTCCACGGATTCAACTTCATGGACAACAGCATCAACATTCTCAAGACCCAGCACGGCACCCACGTGGCCGGCACGATTGCCGCTGTAAACAACAATGGCAAAGGCATCTGCGGCATCGCTGGCGGTGACTTCGCCAAAGGAATCCAAGGCGTCCGCCTGATGTCGGCCCAGATTTTCAAGGAAGATGAAGAGGGCGGCGGTAACGGCGCACGCGCCATCAAGTGGGGCGCCGACCATGGGGCCGTCATCTCCCAGAACAGTTGGGGCTACAAGACGATTGACTACGTCCCCAACTCCGACCGGATGGCCATCGACTATTTCAATACCTACGCAGGTATGGATGAAAACGGCTTCCAGGTCGGCCCGATGGCAGGTGGCCTGGTGGTCTTTGCGGCCGGCAACGAAAACACGGACTTCGGCGCGCCGGGTTATTACGAAGGCGCCCTGGCTGTCGGATCGATCGGAGCCGACTTCTTCCGGGCCTACTACTCCTGTTATGGCGATTGGGTCGATGTAGCAGCTCCCGGCGGGGATTACCAGAAAGGATACCAGATTTACAGCACGCTGCCCGACAACAAATACGGTTTGATGCAGGGCACATCCATGGCCTGCCCGCATGTTTCCGGCGTGGCGGCTCTCATTGTGTCGAAGTGCGGCGGCGACGGTTTCACACGGGACATGCTCTGGAACCGCATCGTCAACACCTCCAAGGACCTCAGCAGCAAGAACCGCAACTACCCGGTCGGTGGCCTGGTGGACGTGACCGCAGCCATCCTGGCCGAAGGTTCCACCCCGCCCAATGCCGTGAATGATTTCAAGGCAGAACTGATGCACGCCGATTTCATCCGTTTCTCACTGACCGTTCCGCAGGATGAAGACGATGGAAAGGCCTACGGTGTCAACATCTACTACAGCAAGCAGCCTTTCTCCGAAACGACCCTGATTCCCTACAAGAAATTCCCCTTCGAAGATCTGGAGGCAGGCGACAAGATGGAAGGCATCCTGCAGGGACTTGATTTCCAGACCACTTATTACCTGGCCTGCGAAGCATACGACCTGATCGGCAACCGGTCCCCGCTTTCCAACCTGGCCGTGGTGACCACCGGCAAGAACCATGCGCCGACAATCGAGACTGACGACGAACTCTCGTTCACGCTCAAAGGACATGAGACGCATTGGCTCACGTTCCGTTACACGGAGCCCGACGGCCACGGTGTCCATGCAAAACTGGACAAAGGGTCGCTTGCAGACTCGCTCTTCCAGATGCAGGGGCTTACCCAGAAAGTAATGATCGACGCCCTTCAGGCTGAACCCGGCACGTACAAGGCGACCCTGCATGTGTTCGACGACTATGAAATGGAGACCACACGCTCCTACACGTATACGATTCTGGCGAATCACGGCCCCCAGGCCATCGGAACCATCGATGACATGGTGTTCGGTGAGAAAGGCGGAATGTATACCGTCGATCTTTCCGAAGTTTTCCGCGACGAAGATGGCGAGATGCTTCAGTATGCGACCGCATCCTCCGACAATGACATCCTCAACCTGCATGTCCGTGAAGGCATGCTTTACGTAACAGCGCTGAAATACGGCTATGCAATAGGCACCGTAACCGCGACAGATGCCCGGGGCCAGTCGGTCAGTACGTCGTTCAAGACTCTCGCCCGCGACGGCAGCAAGCCCATCGACATCTATCCGACCACCATAACCGACGGCATGCTCTACATCCGGACAGCTACTGACCAGTCGGTCAGTGCACAGGTCATCTCCGAAACCGGAACGGTCGTGCTGGAACAGAGCGGACATGCTACGCCCTTCACCCCTGCCATCCTTGACCTGACCATGCTGGGCGGCGGCCCTTACTCCGTCAAGGTGACTTTCGGTAGTGAAACCCTGACCCAAAACATTGTGAAACTATGAGAAGAAATCCGATATCCTGCATCCTGCTGACAGTCGCGCTCGTGCTGACCGCACTCCCGACGGCACACGCGCAGTCGTTCAATTCTTTCATCCTGTCGGGCAAGGCGGGAGATCTTGCCATGGGCGATCTCGCATTCCGTACACCCGACCTGGCCCTTCAAAAAATGCGGGCTGACGTATCGTTCGGCAAATGGGCGCCGCAACAGTTCAACTACTCCGCACTGCAGGCAGGCGCTTTCATGGCACTGAATGATCGTTTTGGTCTCCGGCTGGACTACCGGAACAACCTCTTCCCGGAATTCACACAGATCGATCAGAACGGCAATGAGAAAGGGACTTTCAAACCCGGCGAACAGCGGATCCTGGCCGGTGTGTCGCTGCGACTCGCCGACAATCTGTTCATCGACGTCAACGGCAAGTATCTGATGGCCGACATGGCCGGTCAAAAAGCCACGGCCTTTGCCGGAGACGTGGCCTTCAACTATGTGAAAGACGGTCTGACCGTTGGCGTGAAAGGCGCCGACATCGGCTCGAAGTACAGCTTTGGTTCTATGGCTTACGCATTGCCCATGCGTGTAATGGCCGGCGGTTCCTACCGCATTGCGCCGGGCGACAAGCATGCAGTCACGTTGGGCGCCGACCTGGGCTACATCCTTCCCCAGGAATATAAGGCCTTTACGGCCGCCATCGGTACCGAATACGCCTTCAACCAGATGATCTTCGCCCGCGCCGGCTACCACTTCTCCTCCGCCGTCGCTCCGCGCTTTGCCTCCTTCGGACTCGGCTTCGCCTTCAAGGGCATCGGCCTCGATGCCGCATACCTGCTGGGTCAAGCCGCCAATGCCTGGACTGTAGGGTTACACGTTGCATTGTAATTTATTAGGGATAGCTCCGTTGTTGGAGAGGCCCCTTCACGGAGTTTTTGCGGGGAGGACGGTGCGGATGGCCGTAGCGGATGTGAAGGGGCCTCTCCAACAACAGGAGCTATAAGAAAGGGTTGGCCTAAATGGTCAACCCTTTTTGATGTCGAGATGCCCGGTCAGGCCGGGCATGACGGGGAGGAATTAGATAATTCCCTGCTCAAGCATAGCGGTAGCGACCTTCATGAAGCCGGCGATGTTGGCGCCCTTCACATAGTCGATCGTGCCGTCCGGCTGGGTACCGTACTTCACGCAGGCCTCGTGGATCGAGTCCATGATGAAGTGCAGCTTCTCGTCAACTTCCTTGCCGCTCCAGCTGATGTGCGAAGCGTTCTGCGTCATCTCGAGACCCGAGGTGGCTACGCCACCGGCGTTGACCGCCTTACCAGGGGCGAAGAGGATGCCATTGTGCTGGAAGAAGTGGATGGCGCCCGGCTGGCAGCCCATGTTGGAGACCTCGCAGCAGCACCAGGTGCCGTTGGCCTTCAGTTCCTTCGCGTCGTCTTCCGAAAGCTCGTTCTGGAAAGCGCAAGGGAGAGCGATGTCGCATTTCACGCTCCAAGCCTTCTTGCCAGGAGTGAAAATGGCCTTGCCCGGGAACTTGGTCGCCATGTCCTCGACCTTGTTGCGGTTCGAAGCACGCATTTCGAGCATGTAGTCGATCATCTCTTTGGTAATGCCTTCAGGGATCTCGCAGACACCGTCCGGACCGGAGATCGCAACGACCTTCGCACCGAGTTCGGTAGCCTTCGTAGCGGCACCCCAAGCCACGTTGCCGAAGCCGGAGAGAGCCACGGTGCAGCCCTTGATGTCCTTACCAGCCTTGTGCAGCAGGTTCTGGGTGAAATAGAGAGCACCGAAACCGGTGGCCTCCGGACGGAGAATCGAGCCGCCCCAGGTAGCACCCTTGCCCGTCAGCACACCCGTGTTGTACTCGCGGGCGAGCTTCTTGTACATGCCGTACAGATAACCGATCTCACGGCCGCCGACACCGACGTCACCGGCAGGAACGTCCTGATCCGGGCCGATGCACTGCCACAGCTCGGTCATGAAGGCCTGGCAGAAACGCATGATTTCGTCGTTGCTCTTGCCGACCGGGTCGAAATCGGAACCACCTTTGGCACCACCCATCGGGAGGGTCGTCAGTGCGTTCTTGAAGGTCTGCTCGAAGCCCAGGAACTTCAGCATCGAAGGGGTGACAGCCTTGTGGAAACGGAGACCGCCCTTGTAGGGACCGATCGCGCTGTTGAACTGGATACGATATCCGAGGTTGGTCTGCACCTTGCCGGCATCGTCAACCCAGGTCACGCGGAACGTGAAGATACGGTCGGGTTCGACCATACGCTCGACGATCTGCGCCT